>SDBT01008029.1_pt1 | contig 17294 bp, 16 predicted proteins | sample 2277101 | NCBI WGS metagenome assembly SDBT01 (sample SAMN10404973, study PRJNA504765) | marine sediment metagenome | isolation source: marine sediment core GS10_PC15, 103 cmbsf | place: Arctic Ocean: Southern Knipovich Ridge | collected 2010
CTAGGCTCACTGTGACATTATCGCCATCCCGCTTATCCGAAACAAACAACACGCTTCATCTGAGTGCTACCGCTTGACCGCTGATGACTGACCGCTCCGCTCTTCCCTGACTCCAGAGCATTGATAATGCACATTGTTCACTGTATACTTATGCGCATAACGACCGGGGTTGGTTCCGTGCACAGACTTGGAGCGAGAACAGGATGAAGAAACGCAGACTGAACCTGACATTACCAGAAGACCTATGGGAAAAACTGCGTCAACGCGTTCCGCCACGCCAGATCAGTCAATACGTCGCGGCAGCCACTGAAGAGCGACTCGCTACGGAAGATCGCATTGCCTTGCGCTCACGCCTCAAGGAGCAGTACCTCTCTCACGCGCAGCGGGATCTTCGGATCTCAGAATCCTTCTTCCTCTCCGAGCAGGAAGCCCTGGATCTGACCGAAAGAAACGAAGGAGAGTCAACTGTCTGACTACAAGCGGGGGGATATCTGGCTTGCAGCTCTGGATCCTGTAGTCGGCTCAGAGCAGGGAAACACTCGTCCCGTCGTCATCATCCAGAACGACGTCGCAAACGAGTACAGCCCAGTTGTCATCGTAGCAGCGATCACAACAGCTGCGAGCTCTAAGGACTACCCCACCGAAGTTCACGCTCTCACACCAGAAGGCGGTCTGAGGAGCGACTCGACCATTCTCCTGAACCAGGTCAGAACCATCGACAAACACCGCCTGATTGAACACTGGGGCACATTGAATCGCTCAACAATGGGAAGAGTCGACACGGCCCTGAAGATCAGTCTCGGGCTAGTGCCGATATGACTCTGCTACGCAACCTACTGACAATCAGCGGTCAGCGGAAACAGTAATTAGCGGTCAGCTTTCAGCCTTCAGCTTCTTCATGAAGCCGGCGGCACCTGTTACGAGAGTGCATAGGTTCGCTGCCTCCTTGGCGACCAGCATTCAGCTATCAGCCTTCAGCTTCTTCATGAAGCCAGCGGCACCTGTCACGAGGATCCGTAGATTGGATGAGAAAGCCATCTTTCACAGTCCTGGCAATAGACCAGGGTTGAGTCGTTGCGTTGTTGAGTCGCTAAATAGGGACATTACCATACCCAACTACTCAACCACTCAACTCTGCACCGCTTCATCTTTCCTACTCAACAACTCAACTACTCAACTCCGTACCGCTCTTGCCCACTCAACCCTGCACCGTTCTTGCCCCACTCAACTCAACACCTATCCTGCTTTTCTCCTCTGGAGATACTTCACGTACCCATTCAACATCCGGACGACTCGAAAGATCTCAGCTCGAAGTGCCTCGAACTCCTCTCTGTCGAGAACCGCCTCATCCAGCAACACGGTCAGATGATCTACCAACTCGAAAAGGGAACCGCGCGCCTGGCGACAGAACTGGATATTCTCTTGATAATGAAACCGTCCATACCCCTCAGCAATGTTTGCTGTAACAGAGCGGGAGGCTCGTAGGATCTGATCGACCAAGCGGTATCTCTCATTTGAAGAAAGGCGCTTCGTCAATTCGGCGAACTCCCTTCTCAAGGCTCTAGCTACCTGCCAGACCTCCAGATCCTCGAATGTGGAACCGGGCTCGGACGCCGGCAGTTTCTCGTCAGGCATCACTACCTCGCAGACTCTTGTTCCCAGCGTGGTGCTTCTCCCATCTCCGATCCGCACTTTCGACTGCACCACTCAACGGTTCGACCGCTCCTTATCTACTCAACAACTCGACAACTCGACAACTCAACTTTGCACCGATTATCCCCCTGCACCGCTTCATCCTGCCCACTGGCCACTCCATTCTTCTCCAATGTTCCTACCAGAGGACTTCTACTTCGTACTTCGCTATCCGCCGATCGGACGAGAGGATGGGCAGCTTCTCCAATTGTGCCTGCGCAACCAGCAATCGGTCGAATGGATCGCGATGGAGTTGAGGCAACGCATACACATGGAGCGCATGGCTTAGTTGAACGGGCAGCACTCCGATGTGATTGCGAAACAGATGCTCACTGACGAAGCGATCAAGGGGATCAGGTATATCGAGGCGTCCCAGACCTGCTTTGATTGCAATTTCCCATCCACTTGCAGTACTGAAGAGCAGTTCGTTGTTTCCATCGGAAATCAGTTCGATGCTGCGCGGAGAAAGGCGATCATCAGCAGTGATCCACCAGAGGAATGTGTGCGTATCGAGCAGGATCCTCATTGCTCGAACGTATCCAGTACATCATCAGGAAGCGGTCTATCGAAGTCCTCATGGAGTGTGATGCGGCCCCTAGCTGTTCCGGGGATTCTTCTCCCCACAGCCTCGTTCACAGCCACAAGCCGTGCGACTGGTATCCCGGCCTTAGCAATGACAATTTCCTCCCCCGCTTGGACACGGACGAGAAGCTTCGATAACTGTGTTTTCGCCTCATGTGTATTGACCTGTGTTGCCATAGTGATCACCACACGGATGATAGACTAAGTTTACGACTTAGTCAACTCCCAGTTGGATTTCCCGCGCTGCGCTGGAAAAGGCTCTAGAGCTTCCTCCCGATTCCCCCAGGAACCGTTCACCAGATGGAAGCGTTGGAGGATTGCATCATCGCAGAGGTTTCGACACCACAGCTGACAGATGTTGTGCGCCTGGAGGATGAATACGGAAGAGCTTGCGCAGCTGGAATCATATGAAGGAGGAGCCTGAGAAGCACTTCACCCTTTTAAGAAGATAGCGCGTTGCCCATCTAACGCAGCAGCCTGCAGCAATGATCATCCTTCTGCTTCCGGAACCATTCAACAGTCTCTAAGAGACCTTCTTCAAGGGAAAACGCTGGCTTGAATCCCAATACATCACCCGCCTTCCGCGTATCCATTCGGCTCTCGATGACCTCCTCAGGTCGCGCATTGGCGTAACGCGGTGCGTTCGCGAACGCACACAATTTCGCAAGTGAGGCGTACAGAGAGTTTACAGATACGGATTCTCCAGAGGCAATATTAATCGCGGCCTCGTTCACCGAGGCTGGCTCGGGCAATCTCAGCAGAACCTCCTCCATCATCGTCAAGTTCACTCGAGCGATGTCCTCGACGTAGACATAATCGCGGATCTGCTCCCCATCACCGAAGATCGTTGGCTCTTTTCCATCAAGCATGCGATTCGCAAAGATCGAAACGACACCCGCCTCTCCGCCAGGCGACTGCCGTGGCCCATAGACATTGGCGTAACGAAGAGAGACACTCCTCACACCTGGCAAACGGCTCAGCACAAACAGATACATCTCCGCGGTGATCTTGGCTACTCCGTACGGACTAAGGGGAGTCTTCGAAGCCGTCTCCGTCGCTGGCTGAAGACATTCTCCGTACATTGCACCACCCGAAGATGCGAAGACAAAACCCTTGGCGCCCGCTTGACCAGCAGATCGTATCAGGTTGATCGTTCCAAGCACGTTTGCCTCGACGTCGTAAATCGGATCGTCAGCAGATCGCCGCACATCAACCTGCGCTGCATGGTGGTTCACGAATTCGGGGCGGAATTCTCGAATGAGTTCCTCAACGCAGTGCGCGTTGCGGATGTCGACTCGTTCGAACCTTGCCTTCGGATGGATATTCCCCTCTCGCCCCGAAGAAAGGTCGTCCGCCACAAGGACTTCGTGCCCTGAAACAACGCATGCATCCACGATATGCGATCCAATGAATCCGGCCCCGCCTGTCACAAGAACGCGCATGAGATTGCTTCCTCCTTGGCGACCAGCACTTGGCGGTCACCCTTCAGCTTCTTCACGAGCTCGACAAGCATGCGTTGCGTTTCCCCCTCTGACGTCAGTTCCTGAAAGGATCCTATTGAACAGCGTCCGAGAATCCGAGAACCCGAGCCGTGAGAAGATCATACTCCAGCTTGCTGGCCGATCCCATGGCGGTCCAGAGGAAACATGCAAAATACCGATCGCTGCTCAGACCACAACCCTTTGCGCTGTTGACCGGTAATTATGAGGCCGCGCGGCCGGCCTGGTTCGTGAGCTCAGGCAATACAGCTAGATCTCCATAATCGCCAGGCGTTTGATGCCCAAAGATGAGGTTGTGGAGTTTCATCCACTTTGTTATGGTTTGAACTGCGGGACAAGCTTCTGTAGGAACTCTACTGTCAGGGCTGCATCGTCACCGGCGGCAGCTTCCGTCAAGCGCAATACTCCCTCACGCCAATCTCCGGCAGGTTTCTCCATTCGCGCCGACAGGATACGCTCATGGGAAGTTGCTTCCGCACCTTCTTCAACAGTGAACAGTTCCTCGTACAGCTTCTCGCCAGGGCGTCTGCCCGAGAACACGATCGGCAGATCCTCGTCAGGTTCAAGGTCGTAGAAGCGAATGACGTCCTTGGCGAGATCGACGATTTTTACGGGCGTTCCCATGTCTAATACCAATACCTGTCCCGATTCTCCGATGACGCCGGATTGAAGCACCAGTTGAACGGCTTCCGAAGTCACCATGAAGAAACGCGTCATGTCAGGATGCGTCACAGTGATCGGCTGTCTTGATTCCACCTGATCCTGGAATGTCTTGAGAACACTGCCACGACTGCCAAGGACATTGCCAAACCGTACGGTCATACAGCGCGTAGTTGCGCTTTCATGAGTTCGAACCAATAGCTCGGCGATTCTCTTTGTCGTTCCCATCACCGAGGTTGGATTCACGGCCTTGTCGGTTGAAATGAGTACGAACGCGTCAGCACTTGCGCGGCACGCTGCTTGCAGCACATTCTGCGTTCCTCCCACATTCGTCTTTACAGCCTCACAAGGGAATGCCTCCATCATCGGCACATGCTTGTATGCCGCCGCATGATAGACGACGTAAGGTTTTTCAGCCTGTAAGATTCGTTCGATTTGCTCGACATCGCGCACATCCGCTACCACCACCTGGATGTCACAGTTGGGAAAACGCTGACTCAGATCGGATTCCAAGTAGAACAATCCGGTCTCGTTGAAGTCTAACGCGACCAGTTTGGCAGCGCCGAAACCCAACAACTGGCGACAAAGCTCTGTTCCAATCGACCCCGCCGCTCCTGTGACCAGGGCAGTGCGACCGGTAATGTAGCTTGATATGCCGCCCGTGTCAACGCGGACGGGATCTCGCCGCAGAACATCCTCAGGTCGCACTTCTCGGAGCACGGAAGCCGACACGATGCCTGTATAGAGTTCGCTCAGCTGAGGAATGATCTTCACATCTTGAATCCCTGCCGCATGCGCCGCTTTTACCGTTTCGCGTAGCGCATCTGGAGGCGCCGATGGCATGGCGATCAATACGGACGTAATGCGATAGCGTTGTACCGCCCGGGTCATCTGCCCACAACCCCCGAGAACTGGTACACCGCGAATCCGGAGGCTCGTCTTCGCAGGGTCGTCATCCAGAATGCCGATAACTGCGTACATCGAATCCAATTCCAGGACCCGCAGCAGCTCGGCTCCCGCATCTCCGGCACCCACAACAAGTGCTCGACGTCCCTGAGATCGGGTCTTAGTCAGGGTGTGAACAAACACGCGTCGCGAAAGGCGAACCCCACTGATCCCTATAAGGCATAGGGCGAGGTCGATGCCCAGAATCGAGCGAGGTACAGCGCCCCATAGCGGAACTCCGTGAAGCAAATGGACGAGCGCCGCAATCATGGAAGTACCAACGATGCACGCTGCACTGGTTGCTACGAGGTCCCCGAGTCCGACGTGGCGCCAGCTGATCTGATAGGCACGAAGCGCTAGCAGCACCGGGATCTTGATCCCGACTGCCAACGCGATCGTCCGCCACAGGACAGGCATCATCTGTTCCGGCACGGCACCCTCGAATCGAAGCCAAAATGCCAAGGCCATCGCGCCGGCAACGAGAAGCACATCGATGGCTATGCGAGTGAGAATCCCCTGCCATCGTCTTAACCGCGGAGAAAGCATCATGACTTCAATTCTAGCGTGGAATCGCAGCGGAAAGCGACTCGACAACGATTCGGACTTGTTCTCTGGTCATCTGGGGAAAGAAAGGCAGGGCAATCGTCCGATCGGAAACGGATTCGGTGATCGGAAATTGGCCAACTCTCGTTCCGATCTTTGCCCGGATGAAGGGCTGGAGATGGATAGGCTGGAAGTAGTCCCGGCAACTAATGCCCTGGGCGCGCAAGGCTTCCATCGTTCGGTCTCTATCCGCACGAGTGAAGGCGTCAGCAAGTCTGATCACGAACACGAACCAGCTCATTCGCACGTCATCAGCAACGCTGGGGACAACGATATCGTCTTCATCCTTCAGTTCTTCGAGATACCAAGCAGCTACTTGCGCCCTTGCAGCAACAATTTCTTCGATTCGTTCCAGCTGGGACAGACCCAACGCCGCCGACATCTCGTCGAGACGATAGTTGTAGCCAAGACGAACGTGACCAAGCCATCCGTCGTCTCCCCGTCCTTGATTGGCCATGCTGCGGCATAGCTCAGCTAGCTTTTCGTCATCCGTGACCACGGCTCCGCCCTCGCCTGTAGTAATCTGCTTGTTGGGATAGAACCCGAAGATGGCGGCGTGTCCGAACGAACCGCAGGGATTCTCGTTTAAACGAGATCCTAACGCCTCAGCCGAATCCTCGATCAGAAGCAGATCGTGTTCCTCGGCGATTTGCTCCAGTCGAGGCCAGCCAGCCGGATGTCCGAATACGTCAATGGCCAAGATCGCCTTCGTCTGCTGAGTAATCGCTGCATCGACCAACTCAGTGTCGATGCACAAGGTCCGCGGCTCGATATCAACGAATACCGGGGTTGCACCCTCCATCAGAATGCAATTCGTCGACGCCACGAAGCTGAACGACGTGGTGATAACCTCGTCCTCCGGGCCGATACCCAAACCGCGGATGATGAGATGCAGCGCGCTAGTGCCACTGTTGACTGCCACGGCCTGCTGTCTGCGAACACAGCCAGCAAGCTTCTCCTCGAACGTTTGAACGTGTGGTCCGAGCGCTAGGCACCCTTCAGCGTCTTGCAGCACAATGCGGACAGCCGCAATATCCGAATCATTGATATCGGGTTTGGCCAATGGGATCTTCATCGTACCCCCTGTTCAGATATGCTGCTTCGTTGCCGTGTGCGTGGAGAATCAGGGAAAGCGAGGACGCCCAAGTACTCAGAGAGTCCCTCACGCAGGCCGATCTCGGGTGACCAGCCGATAGCCTCGCGGACACGTGCTATGTTGAGTTCCAGGTGGCGCATCTTGCCCAGCGGATGATCGAGAATGCGCTGGACAGTGACAGGCAGGAATCCATACATGGGCGCAAGTTGGGAGCACAATTCAGCCAATTCGTTCAGGCTGACGCTCGAGCCGCTTCCGACGTTGAGGGTCATGGGCTCATCCTGATCCAGCTGTGTCGCCACTGCGGCGATGCATCGCGCGGCATCCCGGACGTGAAGGAGATCCAAGCGCTGTTCACCGTTTCCATAGACCGCTAGTGGCTCACCACGGCTCACCGTCTTCGCAAACCGTCCAGGCAGTTCATCCCATCGAGTGAATCGTGTGACGCCGTAGATCCGCGAAAGGCGAAGGATCACAATATCCATGTCATCAGCCAGAAGAGCTTCAGCTTCCCCATCACGTTTGCTCCTAGCATACAGCGTTTCGGGCCGAAGCGGCGACTCCTCGACCCAAGGAGCTCCTTCACCCCCGTAGACGGATTGCGTCGAAATGTAGATCAGCCGCTGGCAATCAGTACGCTCGGCGATTCGAACGACGTGTCGAGTTCCCCCGACATTCACTTCAGCCAACTTCGCAGGATCCTGTTCAGTGGTTGACGCACGTAGCGCCGCCGCATGGATAATCGTATCGACATCAGCCAGCGGAGGATACGATTCAAGCAGGTCACGCGCCTCGATCCTTAGACAAGCCGAGTCGGTGGAGAACTGCCTCTTCAGTGTCTCGATCCGCTCCAAATCGCGCCCCCACGCAACGACCGAGACCTTCTTCCACTTCATCAGCTGCGCAAGAATCTCGGCTCCAAGGAACCCTGTGGCTCCGGTCAGTAGGATCCTCACGCGCCCATCTCCTCGAGCCTCGCGCGATCGATGATCGCTTCGTCAGCATAGCGGATGCACAGCCAATCCGTCGGCTGAACCAACGAAGCACGTACATCGTCGACCGGTGTGTCAAGCAGCATCCGGCAGAGTACCGCCTCTGGGGCGTTGAATCCCATGGCAGCACGTACGCCGGTAATTCCTGTGAATCGCGGATTGATCTCGAAGACCCTCGGGCCCTCCTCGGTCAGACGGCATTGGAAATTAATCGGCCCGACCAAACCGCGATCGCGCAGAGCGTCCGCCATTTGCTCGACAACTGATTCGACCTGTGGGATTCGTAGCGGGTCCACGAACATCGGAACACCGCTCTGAAGTTGGTTCACACTGGTGAACGTACCTAGGTGCTCGCCTACATGGTCGTAGACGACCTGGATGGAGATCTCCTCCTCTTGAAGTAGTGCCCCCTCGCGGTAGATGGACTCCGCCGTGAGCCCGCCCGTCCTGCGGCTCCACGAAGGAGGGAAAGCGCCCTCCTGGGCGATGTACCTCGACTGCGCTAGATATGGCTCGAGTTCCGCTCGGGAGAAGAGAATGGCCACGCCGCGCGACGCTGATCCGTCAATCGGCTTAACCACCAGTGGGTATCCGACTTCGTCGCCCAGACGGACGGCATCGGCCATAGGGACCGTGCGAACGAAGGGAAACCCGCGCTCACGGAAGAAGCGAGAGCTGAGTAGCTTGTCGCGGCAGATGTCTACCGGATCGGATGCTCCAACAAGAATTCGGATCCCTGCGGATTCGATCTCGGCCCGCGCCCGTGTAAGCACGGGAAGTTCCGGGTCGGAACCGGGAATTAGGACTGAAATGCTCTCACGCGTCATGATTTCGAGGAGGCGCTCGACATAATTGGGCGCCGAGCAGGGTGGCAGCACGTCCCCGACGTCTGCAAGATACAGCCCCGCACTACGTGAATTCATGTCCAAGCCCAGTATCCGCAAGTCAGAGGACGCAAGGCGTAGCGCGCGAAGAATTGCCTGCCCCACGCCTCCACCAACGCCAGTGACCGCTATACGATATGGCTTATTCTTCACATCGCGCAAGAGCCCGCCGCACCGAGTAGCTACAGTTCTTCTACCGGATGCGTGTAGCAGACGGGCGGGTACCCCGACCATCACGGCTCCAGGGGGCACGTCACGCGTAACCACGGCGCCCGCGCCAACCACGGCTGATCTCCCAATGTGGCATCCAGGTAGGATCGTCGCTCGCGCCCCTATCAGAGCTAGGCTGCCCACCTCGACTCTCCCTGTTATGCAGCTACCGGGGGCCAAGTGGGCGAAGTCGCCAACTGTGCAGTCATGTTCAATAATCGCAGCGCTGTTGAGGATCACGTGCCGACCGATCCGTGCGGAAGCGTTGATAACAACTCGTGCAAGGATCACCGTTCCCTCGCCAATCCCTACACCCGTTCCAATCTGTGCGCTCGGATGAACGATACGAGCAAATTGCCAGCCGGCCTTCGCAATCTGCTCCGCGAGCTGTCTCCTCGCTTCGTTATCTCCGACTGCAATCACGGCCTGCCATTCGTTCGGATCGAGACGGCCAAGATGCTCATATCCACCAATAACCTCCGCCTCCAGAACCCGTGTCCCCCAAATGGCCGAATTTTCGTCGAGGATGGCGAATCGCTCGAAGTGCTTCGAACGTCGCGCCGCGTCGACGACCACCTTCGCGTGCCCACCTGCGCCGATTACGAGCAGGCCTGTGCCTTGATCACGTTTCACGGCCCGCCTCCTTCTCGTTGTGTTGATCGATGGGCACGAACGAGTCGTTCACGCCGTTAACTCCATAGAGCCCCTCGCGGGTCACCAGAACTTTCCACAACGTGCGGAAGAGGATGGACAGATCCAATTGCAGGGTCCAATGATCGATGTACCAGACATCCAACTTGATGCGTTCGGCCCAAGGGAGGGCGTTTCGCCCGGAAACAACGGCCAGGCTGGTAATCCCAGGTTTTACCTCAAGACGGCGCTTCTGGAAGTCGTTGTACTGCTCCACTTGGTAGGCGAGTGTCGGTCGAGGGCCTACCAAGCTCATTTCTCCTAGTAGTACGTTTACAAGCTGAGGGAGCTCGTCCAGTCCGAAGTTGCGAAGGACCCGTCCCACACGAGTAATTCGCTCGTCGTTCTTCTCCATTGTCATTCCAAGTCCTTTGGAAACAGCGCCGACAACCATCGTACGAAACTTTCTCACATAGAAGGGCTTCCCATCCTTGCCGACTCGTTCCTGTAGGAAAAAGACCGGGCCGGAATCCGTCAGTTTGATCGCCAATGCGATCGCAAGAAAAGGGATCGTGAGTAGACACAGTCCCATGCTTCCAACCAGGAAATCGAGTCCTTTCTTCACAATGCGCTGTATCTGCTTCATCGCACCGAACCCTCCACCAGCCGCTTTAATTCTCTCTCATACCGGAGAGCTAGGTCCTTGCGGTCATACCTCCGAATGACGTACTCACGTCCACGTTGTCCCATTCTCTCAGACAACGCAGGATTAGCCATCAAATAAAGAATCGCAGTCGCGATCTGTCGAGCTCTCTCCGGTTCGACCGCAACTCCCGCTTCAGCCTCTTCCAGTAGTTTCTTCGCCACACCCGAGATACCTAGGATTGTGGGTCTTGCACTCGCCATATAGTCGAATAACTTGTTAGGATACACTTGTCGAAACCCGGGCACATCTGCTAGGACTGCCACACAAACATCTGCGGCCGCTAGGAAGTCACCCAGCATCTCCTTCGACTGAGGGGGAATGAATTCAATCTCGTCAATCCGTTCAAGCTTCACTCGCTCCTCCAGGTGGTGTTTCTCTGATCCGTCGCCTACGAGAACAATGCGAATGCCTCGCCGTTCCGGCAAGTAGTCAACCGCATCGAGCAGCTGATGGAGCGCGTTCGCCTTTCCGTGGGCCCCAGTATAGATCACGACGAAATCGTCTCCCCAACCATAGCGTTCACGGACCCAGTTGTCCCGCTCGCCAGGATGGATGAGGTCGAGATCGGCTCCGTTAGGAATCATGAATATCTTGTCAGACGGAACACCCCTGTTTGTAAGCTCCTCCCGGAATGCCGGAGTGAGGACGTTGACTCGGGTTGCCTTTCGGTACGCAAACCGCTCCAGCCCATACGAGAGCTTGATCAGAAGCTGGCTTCTCAGTATTCCCATCTCGACCGCGAAGTCAGGCCACAGGTCGCGCACCTCGAAGACAAAGGGAATCCGTCTCAGGCGGCTCACGATATAGCCCGGGATTGCTACGAAAAGCGGAGGAGAGGATGCAAGCACAACATCATGCTTCCCAGCAATGAACAAGCCGGCCCACGTCGCGGAGAGGGCGAAGGATAGAAAGGACCAGATGCGTCCGAGGAATCCCAATCGAGAGGTCGCCGCTGTTGGACATCTCAGGACATCAACTCCTGTGGGTCCTTGCTCTCGCCAGCTTCGTGTGCGTCTCACCCGAGCCTTACCTGTCGAGTAGTGAGTGAGACTTGCAAGAACTGTCACTTTGTGGCCGCGTTCCGCCCAGTACTTGGCCAACTGATTAAAGCGTGACCCGCCTCCTTCGCCTTCGCGTAGGAAGTGTTGGTGAACGATCAAGATTCTCATAAGTTCAGTAGTAAAGCAGCTTGAACAAGACCTTCAGCAAAAGACTCAACGATCGGTTCCAGCGTTTTGTCGTGTAGGCTTGCCAGCGATCCGCCGTGTCAGCAAAGACGCTACGGCGAGCCATATTATGAAGGATCCGAAGCTGTACGATGTGCAGACGGTGATAGAACGGACTCGTCAGCATGGGCAAACGAGTTCCTGCGTGTTCATAGAGAGACCAATAACCCGAATCGAACGTCGACAGTTTCGCCTCCAATGTTCGCAAACCATCGTGAAAGAGTTGCTCGGCCTCTTCTGCACCCGTGAGCAAGTAGTAGTCACGGACACCCCACAATGCCCAAATGAATCCGTTGAGAATATGGGTCGGTGGTTGATGGATCGATTCTTCAAGCCACACATAGCCCTCAACGTCCGTGTGTCGCACACCACCCTCCTCCATCTCCATCAGGAAAGATTGAAATGCATCCGTAGCCGCCTGGAGGTACTGTGAATCATCAGTCGCGAGGTAAGCTCGAACGAGGAGCGAAAGCCCGGTCCCTTGAGCCAACGCTGAATACCACGGCGCTTTGTGAATACCATGATACTCCCAGTCGAAGTGGTGGTTCCAGACGGAAATGCCATCTGGATTCAACTCAAGATGATTGACAAGCCAGCTAGCGATGTTCAAGACAATACGTTTGGAATTCTCGTTTCCCGTCTTTCTATATCGGTTGTAGTGTCCGAGTCCGTACTGAGCAATCGCGATCGGATTGTACTGAACGCCTATGGAGCCTCGGTAGTCGAGCATCGGTATCCCCTGCTCGTCAAACGGTCCCGGGTAGTCCGCTTTGTACGAGAAGTTCATGTAGTACTGCCCCACGGAATCATAGGTCGCATCGTCATTGATGTGTGGTGTCCCATGCCAGAACGTCAGATGACTGTTCGATCGTAGAACGTAGGCCTCAAAGATCCGCCGGTAGTAGGCTAGTCGCGGCAATGTTCCCTCCCTGCCTGTCCCAAATACGCTGGTTTCGTTCTTCGCAGCTATTTCGTCCCATCACCTAGGATACGAACGACAAAGCCGTTCACAATCCATTGCTTGTGGTCGAGGAAGTTCCTAGCGTCGTACAGCCGTCGATTCCGCATTCCTTGTCCGACCTCAGCAGGTTCCAAGCTTCGGAATTCTCGATGTTCCGTGACAAGAATCACCAAGTCAGCGCCACGAAACGCCTCTTTGGGATTGCTTACATCATGATCTGGGACCTCTACGTGCGGGTCGACTGTTCTTACACAGCAACCTTCTTGACGTAGTGCTTCACGAATCGTAGCTGCCGGGCTCTCACGCACATCACCCACATTCCCCTTGTATGCCAGTCCCAACAAAACGACAACCGGGTTTAAGACATCGCGCAATAGTACCATTGCTTCCTCGGCAACCAATCGCGGCTGCCCGTCGTTGATGTTCCGGGAGAGACGGACCATTTGTGTAATCTCCGGCGCCTTCTCCACCAGGAACCATGGATCGATGCTGAGACAGTGTCCGCCGACGCCAGGCCCCGGCTGATGCAGGTTGACGCGCGGATGGTGATTCGCCAGCTCAATCGCATCCCACACATTGACACCAACACGCTTGCATAGATTGGAAAGCTCGTTCGCCAACGCGATATTCACATCGCGGAATGTGTTCTCGCTCAGCTTGACAACCTCAGCAGTGGTCGCGTCGGTTAGGTGTAGCTCTCCTTCAACGAAGGTACTGTAAAGCGTGCGTGCCTGCTCGGCGCTTTTCCGGTCGAGCCCTCCAAGCACCCGGTCGTTGGAGATGATCTCCCGCACCACTTGGCCGGGAATCACCCGTTCAGGGCAATGTACGAGCGAGAACGACGCACCGGTCCCGAATGCCGACAGGCCGGATCGTTCGAGAATTGGCGCCACCACATCGCGTGTTGTACCCGGGGGGATGGTCGATTCAATCACGACAAGGTTCCCTTCTCTCAGTTGGGGAATGATCGACTCGCTCGCAGAGATCACGCAGCTGAGGTCCGCCGTCTTCTCCGGCGTCAGCGGCGTGGGGACGCATATGAGGAAAGCGTCGGCGGGCTCAGGACGATCAGCGATCGTCAGCCTCCCCGAACGTTGGGCCGCTTCGAGCAGCGTGCGCAGTCCCGGCTCCTCGATATGCAGCTCACCGCGACGCAACGTCTCCACAACAGACGATTCCGTATCGACGCCCAGAACAGCGAACCCCGCCGTTGCCAGAACAGCGGACGTCGGCAAACCAATGTACCCCAACCCCAACACGCAGACACGCTCGATCATCTCGCCTCATTCCCTCGATTCCACGCCAGCAACACCTCAACGATACGTCGGGCCGCGTTGCCATCTCCGAACGGGTTTGCACCTGTGCTCATTCGAGCATACGCCGTCGGATTATCAAGCAACCGTTGTGCTTCCTTCGCGATCGTCTCCGCGTCGGTTCCCACCAGCCGGGCGACGCTGGCTTCGATCGCCTCAGGACGCTCCGTCTTCTCGCGCATCACCAGTACTGGCTTTGCGAGGCTCGGCGCCTCTTCCTGAATTCCGCCTGAGTCAGTCAGGATGAAGAAAGCCTTTTGCATGATGAACACGAATTCCTCGTAGTCAAGTGGCTCAATAAGGTGAATATTCCCAACCCCCCTGAGTATTCGCCGTACTGGCTGCCGCACACTGGGGTTCAAGTGAACGGGATAGACAAGTTGAACCTCAGGATTACGCTCAGCGATCGCCTTTAACGCATGGCAGATTTGCTCAAACGGCACTCCGAAGCTCTCCCGTCGATGCCCGGTGACTAAGATAATGCGTGACTCTCCGACGCGGATTCCATGGCGACTTGCCAACTGTTGTTCTAATTCCTCTTCACGGTCTATTTGCTCTTTCCGCATCCACAGCAGCGCGTCAACGACCGTGTTCCCCGTGACGAAGATCTTGTTCTCTGGAATCGCTTCGGCCACAAGGCACGCGCGGGCGTGTTCGGTCGGAGCGAACAGCAAATCGCTCACCGCGTCGATCCATCGGCGGTTCATCTCCTCGGGAAACGGGCTGTACTTGTCCCTGGTTCGCAGCCCCGCCTCGACGTGTCCGATCGGAATCTTGCAGTAGTATGCGGCAAGGCATGCCGCCAGTGCAGTGGTTGTATCGCCGTGAACCAAGACTACGTCCGGCCGTTCCGCCTCGAACACGTCACCAATCGACGTCAGCGCACGGGAGAAGAACCCGGACAACGTCTGGTTCCCCTCCATTAGATCGAGGTGAACGCACGGCTTGATCTGAAACAGTCGAAGGAAGGGCTCGAGAAGCTCGCGATGCTGCCCCGTTACGCAGACCCTGCTTGTCATCCGCTCATTGCACTCCAAGGCGCGAATCACGGGTGCCAACTTGATTGCTTCAGGACGCGTACCGAGAACCGTTAGTACAGAGAGGCGTTGTGCAGCGTCCGACGAGCGCATCGTATGATCCCCTACCCTTCGCTGAATGAATGCATCGTACCAGGCCGCAATCGCTGAGTCCAAACAGCGCCTCTTCGAGACCGCTACATGCAACAAGGAATCAGCTGTTGAGCACGACAGGACGGATCATGAGCCCCGAGCAAGCGTGTCGCCCGAGTTGCTGCGTACGGTGCTGGTTCACTGGCTTATGTCCTCGATGTTGTCTGGAGATCACGCTGCCTGTAATTCTCACGTGATCTGAAGCGCCTCAATGCGTACAAGACTACCAGATAGCTGAGCAATCCGTTCGACCTGATGAAGCACGATCCGGTCGATTTCTCAAGCGAATCCGGGAACAATCTCCGCGTTTGAGTTGTATAGTAGTTCGGAGACATGAGGAGATGAATATAAAGACGTCGTTGCGATCGCTTTGTTGGACTGTTTTCGGGCTACTAGCTGTCATTGCCCTGAGCAGTCTGCCAGTCTATGCAAAACCATTCCCTGAGTCGGAAGTCCATCCGCGTCTTTCCACCAATCTGCAGATCTTGACGCGTCAAGCAAGCGGCATTCGTCCGCAAGGCGCCCCCCCGAGCATCATTGATCCCGATGAAGAGGTTGTCGTCATCCTTGAACCGTTATCAGGAAACGCTGCTCGAATCCGGGACTCGGCCATTCGTATGGCCGGCGGCGTGGTGGAGGCACGATCGGAGAGTTTGATCCGCGTGCGTGTTCCCATCGAGCGGCTTGAGAGCTTGGCCGATGACGTTGCCGGAATCGTGTATATCCGCGAGCCGTTCCGGCCCGTGCCATTGGCAGTCGTAAGCCAGGGTGTGGCACTGACCGGGGCATCCGACTTTCATGACGCCGGATTCGAAGGCCAGGGCGCCAAGGTTGCCATTATCGATCTCGGGTTTGATGGACTCTCGGAAGCACAGGCAGCCGGAGAACTTCAAAATGTCGTGTTTACGCGTGATTACACGGGTGCCGGGCTACAGACGGAGTATGTGCACGGGACGGGAGTTGCCGAAACTGTCGAAGACATGGCTCCTCAGGCACAACTCTATCTGATGAAGATCGGCGATTCTGTCGACTTACAGAATGCGCTTGAAGACTGCATCGACAACGGCGTGCACATCATCAATCACTCAGTGGGTTGGTATAACTCGAATTATTACGACGGCACCGGAGTCATTGGGGCGATTGCCTCCAATGCGCGGACGAACGATATCCTTTGGGTCAATTCGGCTGGGAACGAAGCATCCGACGGGCACTGGCAAGGAGATTTCGTCGATACTGACTCCGACGGATTCCACGAATTTGGTGCGGGGTCCGATTATTTGGATAGAGTATGGGAGGGTGACAACCGTGATGAGGGCAGCCGGATCTACGCAACCAGCGGAGACCGTGTCATTATCTACATGTCCTGGGACGACTGGACGTTCTCGGATCAGGACTACGATCTATTCCTCTACAACAGCGCAGGCACGGAGGTAGCATCATCTGAGGGTTGGCAAGGCGGGTTCCAATCTCCTACCGAAGCCATTTTCTATAATGTCATCTCGACCGGATACTACGAAATCGTGATTGAGGCCTATTCCGTCTCAGCACCTTATCCAGAGATTGAGTTCTTCGCCTACCGCGATTCCGGTGCCAACACCGGGTTGGAGCATCATGATCCCACCAGCACCATCATTACACCCGCTAATTCTGTTGATGTACTAGCCGTGGGCGCCATTCGGCGCACGAATTGGACGACAGGTCCCCAGGAATCCTTTAGCTCGCAAGGACCTTCCAATGCCAGCAAGTACGCCTCTAGCCAAATCAAACCTGACATTTCGGGACCGGATGGGACATTGAGCTATACGTATGGCAGTTTCTACGGCACGTCGGCCTCATCGCCGCATGTGGCGGGCGCCGCCGCGCTGTTGTTGTCCCAAGACTCCAGCCACACTGCCGATAGCCTTCAAACCTTACTCGAATCTTCGGCCATCGATATGGGAGCGGTGGGCAAGGACAATGTCTATGGATCGGGAAGGCTCGAGATGTACCTCTCCCCGATCGAACCACCACCAGCAGGTTTGGTTGGCTCGTGGTTGTTCGACGAGGGAAGTGGGACTACGGCCATCGACTCTTCTGGGAACGCGAACCACGGTACCCTATTGGGGTCTACCTACACCACCGGCCAA
>SDBT01008030.1_pt1 | contig 17293 bp, 16 predicted proteins | sample 2277101 | NCBI WGS metagenome assembly SDBT01 (sample SAMN10404973, study PRJNA504765) | marine sediment metagenome | isolation source: marine sediment core GS10_PC15, 103 cmbsf | place: Arctic Ocean: Southern Knipovich Ridge | collected 2010
AAATTAGCCCCTACTTTCCACCGTCGCTAAAGCTTTGGCGGACAGGCGCTATTCCCAAGAGAAATTGGCCCGCCAGCCGTAGCTTGCCGATCATCCTTCGTTAAAACTTCGGAGGACATGGCCTGTCGCGTCCGCCAAAGCCTTGGCGTCGGCGGGAAGGCCCGGATAAGCGTAGGCTGGTGCCGAGAGCCGGACTCGAACCGGCACGGTGTTTAACCACCACAGGCTTCTGAGGCCTGCGCGTCTACCAATTTCGCCACCTCGGCAACTATTTAAAATCCTGTCATTGTTTTACCAGACAAGAAATGAACATGCATGTGAAAGACTGATTGCCCCACCTCTTTGCCTGTGTTGGCAATCAAGCGAAACGATCCTGAACCTGGCAAATCTTTTGCTAGCTCTTGTGCCATAAAAAATATCTTTCCTGCCAGCTTTTCATCATGAGATGTTAACGACTTGATATCAGCAATATGTTTTTTAGGCAGTATCAAATAATGAATTGGTGCCTTTGGCGCCACATCTTGAATAACAAGAATCTCATCATTCTCAGCTATTATTTTTGCAGGAATCTGCTTAGCAATAATTTTACAAAAGATACAATCTGCACTCATTCAAATACCCTTTTTCAATTTTTTCTTGTTCCTTATACTCCCTAAACCATCCATAAAAAGACTGGGCCCTACTTTCCATCGTCGCTAAAGCTTTGGCGGACAGGCGCTATTCCCAAGAGAAATTGGCGCCAGCCAGTCGTAGCTTGCCGAGTCGGAAGACCCGGATAAGCGTAGACTGGTGCCGAGGGTCGGACTCGAACCGACAAGGTGTTTCCACCGCGAGATTTTGAGTCTCGTGCGTCTACCAATTTCGCCACCCCGGCAATCAATATTTCAAAGGAACGTAGCTGTAAAAGAGTACTGGAAAAGATGAATACCGTCAATGCTAAAGGATAGAAGAAATCACTCCTCCGTTCGTCCTGAGCTTGTCGAAGGATACGAATGGAGTGAACGTTCGAACCCTTCGACAAGCTCAGGGCGAACGGGACCATAATAATGTATCAAAACAGGTCTTATAGACAGACAAAAAGGGCCTCGGTTTGTCTCGAGGCCCTTTATTTTTTATTTCTATTATCGTTGTTTATGCATCTTGCTTTTGATGTTCAAGCTGTTCTTTGTGTTTTTCAAGCGTTACAAAATCAATAAACTTTGAACGTTTGATTGCATCATCAAACCACCAGCGCAGGACGCCTGGTTCAAGCGTAAACTCTCGTTCAAACCTACCATTTTCAAGCTCATTAATGCGTACATGATAATTTGCATATGCACCCGTTTCTTGAGCCAGTGTAATTGGCTTTTCAACGTGTGTTGCAATACCAACAAGCAAGCCCTTCAATTGTGCAATCTCTTTACCAAAATCATAAATACGATCGGCCGATTCACTATCCACCGTTCCTTTAAATGGCTCATCGAGCAGTAAGAGCGTTTTAAAGCCTGGCGTATTATTCTGGAACACATATTGCTTAATTGCATCAATACGCATTTTTTCAGCCATAAAGGTTGATAGCTCATGTTCTAAACTTTCTTGTGGGTGAATACAAGTTCTCACACCATCAAATAATGATATACGTGCACGTTTTGCTGGCACAATACCCCATGATTGCGCAAGGACCACAATACACCCCAACATCTTGAGAAATACTGATTTACCACCACCGTTTGGACCAGTAATAATCACTTTATTCGGGTGAGATTCCCCACCCAACGTAATCGTATTGGCAACCGGTTGTTTTATCATTGGTAACCATGCTTGTTCCACATCAATCATTGCCTGCACGCCAGGTACAAACTCAGCAAAACAATATGGTGTTTTACTATCTTTATGTTCTTTCATATTACGCGCCATTGCATACACTGCATCAAGCTCACCAATCGCTTGCAACAGCAAACTTATTTCATCTTTTGCCGAACCAAACGCACGATGCGCAAGCAACACGTTCCCACGAGAAAAGAGCTGTGATTTCGCTTTCTTCAGCGTAAACGTATCTTTTTTCAATACATCAAGAAGTTTTTCCATGCTGGCCGATGGATGTTCAATGGTTTCCTGCATATGCTGTGCAAAACAGGATTTGCTCAACACTTCATGCTCACGAACAATGGCAGCAAGTTTTTGCATCGCATCCATTGCACGAGCAAGATGAACGGTATGCACATGAAGCTGTTTCATTGTTTTAGTAAAACTGATAACGCGCTGGCCAGTAGATTTCACTTCATCATAGAGGCCCTTTGCTCTCCATCCCATAACAACAGCGGTACCCGCTCCGGCAAAACTTCCCCAACCTATTTTTTTGACTAATTTTGCGTTCTCTTCCATCGTAGTATTTTTTGATAGGTAACGGCCCTCATCATCAAACTTACTATCAAGGTAAGGTACCTTTTTCAGTCCTTTTCCTACAAATCCACAACGAATAGTGGATGTAGCATCGTAATTATTATACAACGCGTGAAAAACATCTTGCCAAGAACCTGAGGTGAGTGCTCTTCTAAAGCCATGACCATCAGGAACATATTTTTCTGTTTCAAAAGGATTGAAAATGTTAAAGGAGCCACGAAACCCGTCCTTGAATGCTCTGGCAAGGTTCAAATCTCCTTTGTCACTAAACATCCACTCAGTAAGCTCCCATTTAACGCCTTCAAGTCCAATAAGCGCAATAAGGCGTAACCCTATATTTGTCGCCTCAATCGCATGAGAAATTTCTAAGCTCAATTTCGTTTGATTAATTCGATCGCCAAACAACTTAGAAAGCCACGTAAAGTACAAACTTCGTGATTGGAAAAATAGATTTGCTGAATTTTCATACTGGGCATCATCCCAATACTTTAAAACTGAATCTTGAGCTCGTTTGACCCGTTCTAACTGACGCTCAACCGATTGAAATAATTTTTCATCTTCTAGCAGTGCGCGCACTTGGTTTTGCCGTTTTGCAATACTCTCCATATTGCTCACCGGGCATATACTTTGCTTTAATGCATTGCTACCAAATGTTGTTTTAGTAGTATCAATTGCTCGTATCAAAGATACTATTTGCAACTCATCAAGCTCATTACGACCAATAATTGGTTGAATATCTTGTACACAGGGAAGCTGCCCCATTGCTAAAGCAGTGATGGCATCTTGCGACTGATTTGCTGTGGATTGTCGCATCATTTGTTGTAAATAATGCATCATTTGTTGTTGCTGCTCTGGAGTGATATCCTGAGCCACCGTCATAAACGGCTGAGCTGCCATACAAATAGAAATACCTAGTAATAGTCCTCGTACCTGAAACTTACGAGAAAATAATTTTTTTCGTAAAAACATAAAAAATCCCCTTCATACCCTCTAAAGATCAAATTATATATTCTTAAATTCTAATGGTTATAGCTTAAGTATACCCTATTTTCAGGAGTTTGCACCTGCCCCAGCCGCCAGGTAAGAATAAGATCATTTACCTTTAAAAGGCGCCAGACATCGTGAAAATAGGCCCATATACAGCGAAGATCAGGAGTGCCACCAGTAAACCGAGCGCAATCATCACTGCCGGCTGCAAGAGCACCGTTAGCCAGGAAAGCCGTTGGGAGACCCGCTCATAGTAGGCGTGGCCAGCCTTGCCCAATAAAGTAGCAAGCCGACCAGATTCCTGCCCCACCTCCACCAGAGCAATCACATCCTGTGGAAATACCCCCTGCTCATGCCGTATCATCGCATCACTCAACGAACTGCCACACGCTACATCAGCCTCGAGGCACCGCAATTGATCTTGAAAAATCTGGTTACCGATCGATTCACGAACCACCGCAAGAGCTTGCACAAGTGGCATCCCTCCATCAAGCAACACCGCCAGAACAGCCATCGTATATGCTAAAAAACGTTGCTGCAATACCGGGCCAACAAATGGCGCATGAACCAAAAGCCAATCCAAAACAGTTCTTCCCCGCCCACGGCGCGTTACGCGCCATACCACACTCACCAGCAATGCAATCAGTGCAATCACAATGCCCACCCAAGGAGTACGAATAAACTCACTCACGTTCAATAGATATCTAGTAAGTGGTGGAATTTCCTGATGCATAGAAGCAAAAACATCGACAAAGCGTGGCATAATTACCACAAAAATAATCGTTATAATTACTAGAAAAAAAATCAATGTAATTGTTGGCAACAATAATACAGAACGAAGACGATTATAAAAATCTTGCGTTGCAGTAATATGGTTACTAATCGAATCAAGCGCATATGCCATGTTTCCCGATTCTTCTCCGGCCCGAATCAGCTGTATGGTAATCTGATCAAATATCTGCGGATACCGTTCAAGCGTACCGCTCAAGGACGCTCCTTCATACACATGAATCGCAACCTCATTAACCATCACATGAAATCGTGCATGATCAAGCTGATCTCCTACTATCCGCAATGCATCGGGGAGCAAAATACCTGAATCAATCAACACTGAAAGTTGGCGAAAAAAGTGAGCTTTATCTTTCAGGCGTATCGGTTTTGAAATCCATTGCCGTTTTGTTGTTTGGCCTATGAGGGCAACGTGACGTTTGATTAGTTGTTCATCCAAATGTTCAGAACTTCGAGCAAACAACACACCCTTTTTTATCTGTCCTGTTATATCAACCCCACGCCATCGATAATACGGCATACTTTTTCCTCAAAACAAACTCATTTGTCGTTCAATGCCTAATGCTTTGAGCAGCATATCAAAAGAAAGCTCCGCATCAATACGCACGCGCTTGATTCTGCTTGTTGCACCCAAAACTATTGTAATTGATGCTCCAGGCAGCTTCAGCGATTTTGAAAGCACAGTAATCAACTCTCTATTTGCCTTACCTTTTTCTGGTGGACTTTTCAGATAACATTTCAAACGCCCTCCCGCTTCCAGTTTCCACGCAACTCGACCAGATGAAGGAAAAACTTTTACGTCGATACTCAGCACAATAATCCTCCCATACTCACGATTCACTTTAAAGGCAGCGTATACTCAGCATAAAAAAAAACAAATCTTGCGTTAAAAAAACAACAATAAATTCATATATTGGGCTTGCCTAATACAATAAATAGCTTTATCCTGTGAATACTTAATTGGTTCTTTGAATGGAGAGATGGCTGAGTGGTCTAAAGCGCTTGCCTGCTAAGCAAGAGTCTCGAAAGGGGCACGAGGGTTCGAATCCCTCTCTCTCCACCAGTCTACGCTTATCCGGGTCTACCGACTCGGCAAGCTTCGTCTGGCTATGCCTGCCCTTCGAAGCTAATTGCGAAGTAATGCGTAGTAGGACAAATCTATTGAAAATAACATGCGCCCGTAGCTCAATTGGACAGAGCGTCAGACTACGGATCTGAAGGTTGGTGGTTCGACTCCTCCCGGGCGCACCAGTCATTTCCCAAAGCCAATCCAACAATAGAATTTTTGAGATAGAGCTTGTCGATTTTAAAACAATCGCTTATTGGAATGAAATGCCTGGCTGTCGCCAGTTATTAAACTAAAAAACTGACGGCCCATTTCTTATTACCTGTGGTGAGTGATGAAGCAAAAACAGATCACAAAAGATAATTTCCTCAGTTATTATCGATTAAAAAAAGAGTTAATTGATTTTTGTCGTGAGCATAACCTACCACAAGCAGGTTCTAAGGAAGAACTTACGCAGCGCATTGAACAATTCTTAGCAACAGGAACAATCTCTCAACCAAAAAAAGTTTCATCAAAATGTTCAAACATTGATCTTACCAATCTCACTCAAAAAACTATTATCCGCTCCGGACTCAAGCTAAGCTCTGCACTTCGTGCATTTTTTATAAAAGAAATTGGTCCCAAATTTCATTTCAATAGAACTGTGCGTGATTTTATAAAATATCAACAAGGCAAAACGTTAGGTGATGCCATTGATGCATGGCACAAAAACGATCAAAATCCTCAAAAAACGCCACCCATAGATTCGCAGTTTGAATACAACCGACATATAAGGGAATATTTCAAAACAGATCCCGGCGCAACCTTGCGTAATGCCATTGCTGCGTGGGAAAAAATAAAGAAAATAAAACGATAATTTCATATCCCTCGTCTGCACGCACGAACAAACACCTGTGGCACAAAAAAAATATTTTTTGCTTGACTCCATATCAGCTTAGGGTCTAAAGTAAACGTCACCCTCAAACACAATTTTTATATTGATAACTTCAGTATTTAAGCGTGTAAACAAACGTATTGTTACAACACGCAGGGGTAATGTTTACGCAAAAATTATACTAACTCATACAACCAAAAAGGAGTTGACCATGCCAACATCATCGAAAGACCACCTCATAGAACAATTAGATCGATATCTCAACAAAACAGATTGGGAAGTAAATGAAAATAGCAACCAAAGTTATTCTCTACAGGGATTAAATAATTATATTTCATCAGCAGCATCGAAACATTATTGGCTTGAAAAATTATATACACCAAACATTCGCGACGCAGTAAAAGAAGGAAATATGCATATCCATGATCTGCAAAGCATTGCATCCTATTGCGTTGGATGGGATTTGCAAGACTTGTTAAAATGTGGCTTTAAAGGAGGGAAAGATAAAGTTGAATCAAAGCCCGCAAAACATTTTGGTACCGCTCTGGGCCAACTGGTTAATTTCTTTTATACAACACAAGGTGAAACAGCAGGCGCACAGGCAGTATCAAACCTCGACACACTACTCGCACCCTTCATTCGGTACGACAATCTCAACTACAAGCAGGTAAAACAAAAACTTCAAGAATTTCTTTTTAATATGAATGTGCCGACTCGTGTTGGTTTTCAAACACCATTCACAAATGTAACACTCGATCTTCTTCCTCCATCAACTCTTGCAAGTGAACCAGTTATTATTGGCGGCAAACCGCAAGACAAAACCTATGGTGACTTTCAAGAAGAAATGAATATGTTTAATCGCGCATTCACAGAAGTACTTGCTGAAGGTGATGCAAAGGGAAGAATTTTCACCTTTCCAATCCCAACCTATAACATCACAAAAGATTTCGACTGGGATAATCCAAATCTTGAAGGTCTCTGGAAAATGACGGCAAAATATGGCATCCCATATTTTTCTAACTTCATTAACTCAGACATGGATCCCGAAGATGCACGTAGTATGTGCTGCAGACTCCGCCTAGACAATAGAGAACTCCAAAAACGTGGAGGTGGCTTGTTTGGTGCAAATCCACTCACCGGATCGATCGGTGTTGTAACCCTCAACCTTCCTCGTATCGCGTATCAAACAAAAACAAAAGAAGCGTTCTACAAATTTTTATCAAAGCTAATGGATACCGCCAAAGAAAGCCTCGAGCAAAAACGTATTCATATCGAGCGATTTACAGAAAATGATTTATACCCGTACACAAAATTTTATCTTCGCACCGTTTACAAACGATTCAAAAAATACTGGGCAAACCATTTTTCTACTATTGGCCTGATTGGCATGAATGAAGCATGTATTAATCTTTTAGGAAAAGACGTAACCACACATGAAGGAAAACAATTTGCCGAGGATGTTCTTAATTTCATGCGCGAACGCATGAAGCAATATCAAGAAACAACAGGCAATCTCTACAATCTCGAGGCAACCCCTGCTGAAGGCACAAGCCATCGTCTTGCAAAAAAAGACAAAGCTGATTTTCCTAACATCATTATCGCCAACGAAAAAGAATATCAAGAGGGCACACAAGCACCATACTACACCAACTCAAGCCACGCATCAGTGGATTACACACGCGATGTTTTTGAACTGCTTGATAATCAAGATAGCCTACAAACAAAATATACCGGCGGAACCGTTGTGCATCTTTTCTTGGGTGAAGCGGTAAGCGATATCAACGCAGTGAAATCGTTTGTAAAAACAGTGTGCACCAATTATCATCTGCCTTATTTCACACTCACGCCAACATTCTCCGTATGCGATACTCATGGATATCAAACAGGAAAACAACCAACATGCATCACTTGCGGCGACACAAATGATATATACTCTCGCGTTGTCGGATTTTTCAAACAGACAAGACAATGGAACGTTGGCAAGAAGGCAGAATTCAAAAATCGTAATACCTATACTGTTAAAGACAAACCACAAAAACCGGAAATTCCACAGATACCATTTATTAAAACAGAATCAAAAGAAACCGCTATCCAAGCACCACTTTAAGGAAAAATAATGTTGATTGGTGGAATACAAAAATGCACGTTAGTTGACGTTCCCGGCAAAGTAGCGGCAACAATCTTTACGATTGGATGTGCATTTCGATGTTTCTATTGCCACAACCCAGAGTTGGTACTTCCAGAACAATATGCCAAACCGATATCCTGCGATGAGGTGCTCGAATTCTTACAAGCACGAATCGGAAAACTTGAGGCGGTATGCATTTCTGGAGGAGAACCAACATTGCACAACGACTTGATCGATTTTATCGCACAAGTAAAAGCAATGGGATACTTTGTGAAACTTGATACCAGTGGCGTATTGCCAGACAAATGCGAAGAAATTTTCAGCACGGGCAACGTTGATTACATCGCCATGGATATCAAGGCACCAATCGAAAAATATAACATGATTGTACGATCAAAAAATGTGGAACGCTCGATTGAGCGTTCCATCAATCTCATCATGACCTCTGGCATCGACTATGAATTTCGAACTACTGTCGCAAAACCACTCCTTTCTGTTGAAGATTTTCATGGCATGGGCTCACTCATTCGCGGCGCAAAACGCCACTACATACAAAATTATGTGAATGCAGGAAAACAGGTTGATCCAACAGCAAAACTCGAAGCATTCACACGGGATGAATTGCTTCAAGCTCAGGAAATTATGAAACAATCCGTCGAATCAGCGCATATTCGATAGGAAGATTTCACGCTCTCCCCCAAATAATACCACGGTTGATTTTACTGGAAATAATCAGTATTCTTAAGGCTCAGATGACAATATCGGAGAGGTGGCAGAGTGGTCGAATGCGGCGGTCTTGAAAACCGTTATTCCGAGAAATTGGAATCGAGGGTTCGAATCCCTCCCTCTCCACCAGCCTTCGCTTATCCGGGCCTTCCGGCTCGGCAAGCTACGGCTGGCAGGCCAGTCGTAAATGATAAACATCATACCAAATTTTGAGGATCATATGTTGAAACAATATTTGACTTTCACACTTTTACTCATAGTAAACTCTATACCCGCAATGGAAAGTAAAAATACCATCAAAGTGTCTGAAAAGTGTGCTGCCGGCATTGAGCAAATAAATACAGACGGAGGCAAATTGTATTATTTCTTTAAAGGTGTTTTTAAGAGTCTGGGAGAAACAAATAATCCTAGCCATAGACCATCCGATATTTTTCTCTTTTTTTCGACAAACGAATCTGGAATTAATGAATCAACACAACCATGCTATATGACAGCAACAGAATATCTTCAACTTATCATAAATCCAAACCTTGATCAGTTTGATAAAGCTTTTATTCAAGAATATGAAAAAACTAAAGATGTAAAACAGTCGTGGAAATTTTTCGCAAAACATTTTAAAGAAAAAGGTATACAAACACCTTTTGCAGAATATAAAAAACAAATGATAAAAAATGATCAAAAGCGTCTTGATCTTGCAAATCAAGGAATATACTTATCTGATGATGGCAAAACTATCATTATTTGATCTATCAGAACTCATATGAATTTACCAATTGTTACGTTTATCCAAAGCCAATTGCAAGCAGAAGCAAATCCTGAACAAGCAAAAGAGATGGCACGGTACATGATAACAATTATGCCGTTTTATGGTGTTAAGGCACCAACACGTAAACTGATTGCAAAAGAGGCACGAAAGCAATATCCCATTCAATCACAACAAGAATATGAAGATATTCTCTCTCAATTATGGAAGCAACCACATCGAGAAGAAAAATATATCGCAATCTATATTGCTCGTACATATAAAAAATATATTGATCGGTCTGCGTTCGCTCTGTATGAACAAATGATTCGCGAAGGTGCATGGTGGGATTTTGTTGATGATATTGCACAGAATCTTATTGGAACTGTTCTAAAAAATCATCCCGATGCAATATGGCCTATTATGGAAACATGGAATACTGATCCACATCTCTGGATTCGACGAACTTCAATTCTTTGTCAAAACAAATTCAAACAGTACGTTGATGAAAAACGTCTCTTTACACTTTGCCTGCAGCGAACCCATGAAAAAGATTTCTTTATACGCAAAGCTATCGGATGGGCTTTGCGAGAATATGCTAAAACAAATCCGCAAAGCGTACGAATGCTCCTTGCGCAACACAAAGATGCGCTTTCACCACTCAGCTATAAAGAAGCAAGCAAAAGTTTATAATAAAATTCGTTCGTACCCTTCGACAAGCTCAGGGCGAACGGCCGGATATAAATTAAAATCAAGTTACTATCAGAGCTTCACCTATCGAAAAACCCATACAAAAAGCATGAAAAATAAATACAAAAGAATCTCACTCCGTTCGCCCTGAGCTTGTCGAAGGGTACGAGCGGTGAAAAATAATTATTTACTTATAGCCAAACAATAATGTGTTCTGTGCCTATTGATAATATCCGGAAGCAAGGACGTATGTTTTGCCATCCTTTTCAACAGCGGTAACAAAATTAGTTTTTTCAACACCATTCAATTTTGTTTTTACTACCGATGGACCAAACCCTGCTTCATTGATGAATAATTTTATGAATGGCCGCCCATCATCATCCTTGGCTTTGAAAATATTACGCCAAATCAGATCTGCGTCATCGCCATAGGCATAACATAGTCCGGTTGTATCAACAGCAATGAGTTTCAGATCGCCTCGTTGAAATCTTCCATCTCGTTTTACAAAATCCGCAAAGGCTGTTTCTCGAGGATTTGCTTTTAAATAGCTTGCACCACTTTGCACCAGCAACGTCATTGCTTCTGGTTTTGAAACAGGATAATAGCTGCTCACAATAACATACGTTGCTATTCCTAAATCAATTTTCTGCGCATAGTTCGACTGAAACGATCCATTGATTTTTGCATTTGTCCAAACGCCTTCTTTTGTGGATCTCTCAAGAATCTTTTGAACATATAAGTGTCCGTCTTCATCACGCGATTCGTATAGATTTCTTCCAATATTATCAGCGTTTTTTCCATCAGCAATAACTTTTCCTTTCATGTCGTAGACAATCAACGAAAGATCGCCATAACGAAACTCGTCACCTTTGCGCTGAGAAAATGCTCGAATCGCACCCGTTTTGCCATGCATTTTCATAAACTGATATCCCTTACGTACCAATTCTATAGTCTGATCTCGATTTGCATCAGGATAATACCCACATGCAATGAAATATTGCGTTCCATCAATGCTTTTCACTTTTTGCGCATATGCCTTCTTTATGGCTCGCTTGGAAACATATTCAACCCAAACACCACTCGTGCTTACTTGCAGTTTTTTTATAATATCCTGATTAACGTACAGCCCATTTTTATCCTTATAATTCCATGAATTAGAATTAATAAGCCCAGGGCGTTCTCCTTGCGCTACAATAGTACCTTTGAAATCAAGCGCATAGAGATAGAGGTCTCCCGCAACAAACTGTCCTTTAGGATAGCTCATACGACTAAATGCCCAATCAGCTGGTTCTTTGGATTTTTTAATTTGGTTAAACATCGCAACAGCACCCTTCACCACATTCACCACCGCTTCTTCTTTTGATTGCGGATAATATCCTGCACCAATTGCGTATGAAACCCCTTCTTTTTCAACTAATTTTACATACGATGTTTTTGTCACACCGTTCCAACCATACGTAACCCAACCACCACCATTTTTTGCTTTTTTAATGATATGTTTTATGAATGGCGTGCCAACCCAATCAGTTACGTTATACATATCCTGCCAAACAAGATGTGCATCTTCACCATGTGCTAAACAAGTTCCTTTCATATCAAACAGAAAAATATACAATGCCCCATGAATAAATTTTTTCGTGTGCGTAAATCTGTTAGCAGCTACATCCAATGTCTGATTTTTGAGTTCTTCTGCAGCACGATGCACAAGATCAATCGTAGCCTTTCGTTCATGTTCAATATCAAATGTTAGATCTGAGAGGGAAAGATCCATGTCGGCAACGGGAGCACCTTTTGATGTATCCCGATATACATCATCCGATTCTTCCCTATGTGTTTTTTCTGAAAACTCTTGTGATTCCTCTTCCTCTTGAACTGCTGGTTGCTCTTGCACTTCTGATCGCAAAGCAGTTTCTTCTTCAATTACCTCTTGCACTACAACTTCTTCTTGCGGTTGCTCATCTGAATCAATCTCCTGAACTACCACGTCAGCATCAGTAATTTCATTCGCTTGCTCCAGTTTATCTTCTTGAGACATACCAGCCAATTCGCCAAAATCAATTGTTTCAATCACTTCAATTACATCTCCTGGCATAGTGCTCGCTGAAACAACCGTTTCCTCAACAATATCATTTGAAGGCTTTTGTGCATAAAACGTACAAAGCGCTGTAAGCGTACACAGAAAACCAAGACGTATATATGTATTCATAGCGAATCTCCCTTTTTAAAAAATCGATATCTCTAATCTTGTCTTCTACCCATAAAACGCAATAAGAAAAGAAAGAGATTTACAAAATCTAAATAAAGCGTGAGTGCACCAATCACTGCAACCTTGCCCATCATCTCTTGATCACCAAGCATATGTTCACCCATTTGCTTAATTTTTTGTGTATCATATGCAGTCAAAAGTGTAAAAATAACTACACCCGCACCAGAAATTACCAAATCAAACATCGGGCTCCGGAAAAACAGATTCACCAACAACGCAATAATGAGCCCCCATAATGCCATCATCATAACATTACCAAGTTTCGTTAAATCTGCCCGTGTGATATATCCATAAATCGTCATAACACCAAACATGCCAGAACTAACTGCAAACGTTTGCACAATCGATGCTTCGGTATACACCAGAAAAATAGCAGATAACGTTACTCCCAACGAGGTTGCATACACAAAAAACATGGTAAGCGCCATTGCAAACGTGAGTCGTTGAATCATCATACTCAACGCTACAACAAGTGCGAGTTGTGCAATAAAAATAACTGTAATAAGAAGCGGACTTCCAAAAAGCGTGTTTTCAATGTTGGGAATCGTTGATACAAAATAAGCAGTCACCCCGGTTACCGCAAGGGCTCCCGACATTAACCCATATACCCCGTACATAAAATTAACTAAACTATCTTGTAGTGGCTGGTCTTGAAACATAAAAACTCCTTGTTCATAAGCATATAACACATACTATCACATCATACCAACTATAGTATTATATAAAACCCAATAGTTTTTGATCAACTTTTTTGCACCTGACGCACAAAAATAATATTATAGCTTATATGACTTTAGTAGAATCACACAAGAACAGAACCGGTATAAACCATTTTAAAAGGAGTTTTTCATGAAACAGTTGGTTTATTCGCTTATAGCCATTACGGCTTTCTCTATCTCATCAATATGCGCGTGGGGATCAGATGAGGTGAAAGGAGAACGCCCAGTCTTTCTGGGAACACTCGAAACCCAAGAAGGAAATACATACAACGTAACGAACATTCATTTCGGAAAAGACAGAAATAGTCACGACAAAATTATTTTGTATGAAAAACCACAAAATCTTGCACCCGGACCAAAAGGAAATTTTATCACGGTCATTCCACCTGTCGATCTGACCACTGCAACCCTGGAACTACAAAAAATACAATCAATCTCTATACCTGATGCACAAACATTATGGAAATGGACAAATGCAGACAGCAAACGTTCCGTGAAAATGGCGTATGAATATATCGAGGTGGTAGTTACCTGGAAAAGTGGTAGCGCAATCCATTACCTGCTTGAACTTGGCCCTGAAAACACACGTAAGCCATTAAAAATATTTTGTGATGTTGTTGACCAAAAACCAGAAGAAATGAAACAGCAAGGCATTGTATTGTGTCAAACTATACAAAAAGTTGATCTGCGCAAAAAAGGAGCACCGCTTCCTTCTGTACGGTCGTTAGTACTTGACGAGCCATGCTATAGAATACCGAAAGAAAATGGCGGTGGCATGAAAGCAACACAGTAATAAAACAAAAATAACTTTATAGAATAATAAGGAAAAAATAATGGCTATATCTATTACACAAGATAATTTTGAAAAAGAAGTTCAACAAGCAACCAAGCCGGTTGTGCTTGATGTATATGCAAGTTGGTGTGGACCATGCCAACAAATGATGCCTATCGTAGATGAACTAGAAAAAGAAATGGGCGATACCTATACGTTTGCAAAATTGAACGTTGATGAAGCCCGAGATCTTTCCATTAAGTATGGCGTGATATCAGTGCCAACCTTTTTGTTTTTCAAAAATGGTGAAGTGAAAGGAAAAGAAACCGGGTATATGAGCAAAGAAGTGTTGAAAGAAAAAATAGAAGGCACCCTCAAATAACTCAGCAAAGGAGCTCCCGTTATGCACAAGAAATACACTTTCGTAGATCTCACACACACGATCACCACATCCATACCTGCATGGCAGGGAACCGACAGTTTCTCAACCAACATTATTCGAGATTATCATCAGGGGCATCGTACGCAACAATTTAATATTGGTTCCAACACCGGAACACATCTTGATGCCCCCGCTCACTTTGATAAAAACGCAACGATGATTGATGCAATTCCTCTTGATCAACTTATTGCACCAGCCTGCGTAATTGATGTCTCATCAAAAGTAACGGATGATTATCGTATCTCAGCTGATGACATCAAAGAATTTGAGCAAAAACATGGGCCCATACCAAAAGGAGCGTTGGTTATTGGAAATACTGGGTGGTACAAACATTGGATAGAACCCAAAAAATATCGCAATCTAGATCCACACAACGTTATGCATTTTCCTGGCTTTTCTCTTGAAGCTGCAGAACTTCTGTTGCAACGAGGGATTGTTGGAATCGCAATCGATACGTTATCACCCGATGGTTCAGACACCACGTTTCCGGTACACAAACTCCTGTTGCGTGCAGACAAATATATTATTGAAAACATAGACAACCCAAACCAATTACCTCCAACAGGTGCGTATGTTATTGCCCTGCCACTCAAAATTCATGATGCCGTAGAAGCACCCATGAGAATAATTGGAGTTGTTCCGAAATAAAACAATAAAAGGTTATTTTAGTTTCTTATCTTGCACTGCAAAACCAAGGGCTTGTAGCTGATCGCGAATCGCATCCGCACGAGCCCAATCTTTTTGTGTGCGAGCCTGCTCTCTCTCATCAAGCAACTTCTGAATTTCTGGCGTAATCTCCAGCTGTTTTTCAACAAGTGGTACCAACGACAACCCGAGCACTGTATGCAAAATTTGCTTTACTGCTTGCAGCTGCTCTTGATCTTTTTCAAGCTCACTAAGCGATTCAAAGAGCACACCAAACATACCGGTTGTATTCAGATCATCCATCAAAAAATCAAGCATGCGTTTGATAATGGTAAATTGAGACAACTGATCAAGTGTGTAGGTACCCACGGGAACATCACAGAATATCTGTGCCAACCGTTTGTAGTTTTTTTGCGCTATATCCAGTTCCTGGAATGAAAACTCAAGCGGTGATCGATAATGATGTAACAAAAAATAAAACCGCAAAACCATTGGATCATACTGCTTGCATATATCTTTGAGCAAAAGTACATTTCCTAACGATTTAGACATTTTTTCTTTATCCATACGAATCAGCCCGTTATGCACCCAGTAGTTGGCAAACGGTTTTTTGCTGCGCGATTCCGATTGCGCGATTTCATTTTCATGATGCGGAAACATTAAATCCCGTCCTCCACCATGAATATCAATCTGATCCCCCAAATAATGCATTGCCAATGCAGAACATTCAATATGCCAACCAGGCCTTCCATATCCCCATGGACTTGGCCAAAACATATTTTCTGGCTCACCCTTCCACAACACAAAATCAAGCGGATCTCTTTTTCGCTTATCCACTTTAATTCGCGCACCAACATGAAGCTCATCAATTTGTTGCTTGGAAAGTTTTCCATATTCGGCAAATGAATTGATCGAAAAATAAACATCCCCATCAGAAACGTATGCATGTCCCAAATCAATCAGTTCCTGAATAAAATCAATAATGATCGGTATATTCTCCGTTACTCGCGGCTCATAATCAGGAGGCGTACAAGCTAACGCCTTCATTTCATCATGGTACTGATCTATAAATTTGTCTGCGAGTTTTTTATATGCAAGCCGATCACCAAACTGCTCCTGCGCTTTATGTAATAATTTATCATCAATATCAGTGATATTACGGCAATAAGTAACATCATATCCAAGAAATGTTAACCATCGATATAAAAGATCAAAAGAAACATACGATCTACCATGACCAATATGAGCAGCGTCATACGGCGTAATACCACACGCGTATACCGTTACTATACCTGGCTTAATAGAATTGAATTGTTCCTTTTTCCCTGTCATTGTATTTGTTATTATAAACATCGGGCACCTATAGTATTTAACGCATATAAACTCAAGCACGCTTATTTTAGCTTATCGAAAAAACCACAATTGCTCTAGTCAATTGCAAAAAAAATAGCTATATTGCAATCATTGCTTAAACATTCATTAACCCTAATGCCAGCAGTTTCAGCATCAGGAAAGCAGGAGCTTGTAGATGATGTCATCGTCAAATAAAAAAAAATGTATTACCACTATATTACTCTATTCTCTGTTGTATCTTCCGCCCCTTTTTGCTGATACACAAACTGATCCCACTCTTGAAACCGAACAATACGAGGATCAACAACCTCAATCAGTACCACGCAGAATTAATGAAATAATTATCGTCGGCAATACCTTCACCCCAGATGAAGCTTTGATCAACTATATTCCCTATCAAGTGGGAGAAATTTTCGACATACAAAAATCGGGAAAATTGATTCAAAACGTATACAACAACTTGAAACGGTTTCGCAACATTACTGTATTGGGCGATCTTGTAGGCGACGATTTGATTAATCTTTATATCGTAGTACAAGAAAAATCACCACTCAAAGACGTTGTCTTTAAAGGAAATAAGAATCTCAAAGAAACCGAGATTCATAAAAAAGTTACCATTGACATCCCGGCTGTCGATGCAGAAGAATTAAAAGTTTTTGCTGAACAGATTAAAAAAATATATTACGAAAAAGGATTTCAAAACGTTATCATC
>SDBT01008031.1_pt1 | contig 17293 bp, 19 predicted proteins | sample 2277101 | NCBI WGS metagenome assembly SDBT01 (sample SAMN10404973, study PRJNA504765) | marine sediment metagenome | isolation source: marine sediment core GS10_PC15, 103 cmbsf | place: Arctic Ocean: Southern Knipovich Ridge | collected 2010
GATTTCATAATAGTTCCTACAAGCAGTTCATCAAGCCTGTGTTTTTGACGGCCCAAAGAAAAGGATTTTTTTAGTTTTGCAAACGCAAAAGCAATCTCAATATCAGATATAATACCGAAAAGTTTTCCTTGATCAACAACAGGTATTCGTGCAACATTTTCATCTATCATAACTCTTCGTGCATGAACGATTCTATCCTCTGGCGAAACAGCATGAATATCTTTCTGCATAATTGATTCAAGGGATTTTTTGCTATCAACAAGAAATAAAAAATCCGCCTTTGTAACAACACCAACAAGTTTATCTTTTTCAACAACAGGAAGCATTGTTGGACCAGGTTTACCAACCATCTTTAAAATCTTTTTAATATCAGTATCGGGAGAAATTGTATCTATTTCTTTTTCAGTAACTGATGATGCATGCAGCCTGGATGTCGATATACCTCTTTTTCGTATTGACCCTAGCTTATACGCTATGAGACTGTCCGTGGCAATACCCACTAATTTTTTATCTTCTACAACAGGAATTTTTGTAATATTGTGTTTTTTCATGAGATCAAGAACATGCTTTAAATCTTCATCCTTATCAACCGAAATAATCTCTGTTGTCATAATTTCTTTAATTTTCATTTTTCCCACCTATTTATTTAAAAATTATTCATATTTCAATGCATCAATGCAATCCTCACAAAGCAACCGGCCATCTGCTTTTCTTAGGTTAGTAGACAGTGAGCTGCAATCCTCACATTTGCCAGAAAAAATCTGACGTTTTAGATAGGATTCATCTCTTACTGTTATATCATGCCATTCTCTTGATATCTCATGTAAAACTGGAGAAATTCTTGAGATATCTCTTTGGGTAATAATACCAATTAATTCATCATTTTCAATAACAGGCAGTCGTCTAATATTACATTTACCCATCATTTTCATAGCTTCTTCGAGCGATATATATGGGTCTGCAACAACAATTGGGGTGCTCATGACATCTTCAACTAAAACCGCACTTGCGTTTTTTCCTTCTGCAACAACTTTTTTTAAAATATCACTCTCGGTAAGTATTCCAACAGGATGCTTTTTTTCTACAACAATTACATTGCCGATCTTATTCTCTCTCATACGCTTTGCTGCCTCAAGAACAGTAGTTGCAGGTTCTACCAGTACAAGATTGGTTTTCATTGCCTCCTTGACAATGACTTCCTTTATCATTTTCTCACCATAGTTATATTATTATAGAATAACAAGCCCAAACATTAAAAGATTTCTACGTGTTTTACCTTTTTTATATATGCAGTAACTACGGACGTGAATTTTCATGGTATCATTTGTAATTAAAGGAATTCCAAAAGTAAAACAGAGGCCAAGATTTGCAACAAGAAACGGCAAAGTAGTAACATATACACCAAAAACTACGGCTACCTTTGAAAATCTAGTTAAGTTAAAGGCAGAAAAAGAGTTCTCTCACCTTCTAACTGGCGCGATACGTGTTGCAATACGATTTCATCTCCCCCGGCCCAAAAGAATGATTTGGAAGACAAAACCCATGCCTGAAACTTATTCAGATAAAAGGCCAGACATTGATAATCTTGCAAAGTCAGTTATCGATGGATTAACAGGAATTGCATTTAAAGATGATGGACAAATCGCCGATTTACATGTGACAAAAAAATATCATGCGGGAGATAACGAACCAAAAACAATCGTTATCATTGAAAACGTAAAAGAAGGCTCGAATCAAACAACATTATGATTTTTCTAGTTGCATCAGTAGAATCTTTTTATTAATCAAAAGTGATAAATATATTGGATGATACAAAATCTTTTTAGTATATTGTACATTACCATTCTGAATTACAATGAAAAAATTACTTATCGCATATGATGGCTCAGAAGCGTCTGAAAAAGCAATAGATATGGCACAAAAATGCTGCAGTGAAGAAGATGAAATAACGATTCTCACAATAATTCCAGCATCTCTTGCAGAATCAACGTTTACAAACATGCTTCTTCCAACAATTGATCTGAGTACTGTCGTACAATCAGGCAGTTTTAAAGAAAAAGCTATGGAAAATATCAGCAAAGTTGCAAAAGGATTTGAGGGAAAAGTAAACAAAGTAGATGTTGTCGTTGAAGCAGGTGATCCGGCAGATGAGATACTTATGACGGCGAAAAAGCTGGATTCAGATATCATAATCATTGGATACAAAGGTTACGGTAAAGAAGGGAGATTTCTGCTTGGAAGCGTTACCGATAAAGTAGTACGACATTCAAGCAAATCCGTTCTTGTTGTACGATAAAAATTGTGGTAATAATGCATCCTGCAGAGGAACTACGCGGGATTAAAAGCAACAAGCTTTCTAAAAAAAAAATTATTCTTGGAGTAACTGGAAGTATCGCTACTGTAGAAACCGTTAAACTTTCACGAGAATTGATTCGTCATGGAGCAGATGTTATCCCTGTGATGACAAAAGCTGCGACAAAAATTATTCATCCAGACGCACTTGAATTTGCAACAGGTCATAAACCAATTATTGAGCTCTCTGGACAGACAGAACATGTAACTTTTTGTGGTCTTGTAAAAGATCCAGCAGATTTGCTTCTTATCTGCCCTTGTACTGCTAATACTCTTTCAAAAATTGCACATGGCATTGATGATACAGCAGTTACAACATTTGCAACGACAGCGATAGGGTCTGAGATTCCCATCATTATTGTTCCAGCGATGCATCTTTCCATGTACAAACACAAGGTTGTACAGAAGAACATTGAAAAATGTAAAGAACTAAACATCACATTTGTTGATCCTACTGTGTTTAAAAACAAAGCAAAAATGCCAAGTATCAACGAAATAGTTGCAAATAGTATAAGAAAAACAGGAAAACAAGATTTTGCAAAGAAAAATATTCTCATTATTGGTGGAGCTACCGCGGAGCCTATCGATGACATACGTATCCTAACAAACAAGAGTTCTGGAAAAACAGCAGTATCACTTGCAAACAATGCTTTTCATCGAGGAGCAACTGTTGAACTCTGGTATGGACATGCAAAAGAAACCGTTCCATCCTACATATCTGTTAAGAATTTTGATACAGTAAAAGATCTACTCAAATTATTAAAAAACAATAAAAAAACATTTGATGTAATTATGGTCTGTGCAGCTATTGCAGATTATCTGCCAAAAAAATACAAAGGAAAAATATCCTCTGGAAAAAACAGACTAACAATAGAATGTTTCCCTGCATCAAAGATTATTAAGAAAATTTTGGAAGTTGCACCGAAATCAAAAATAATTGCGTTTAAAGTAGAGGAAAATAAAAAAGATTTAAAAAAAGAAGCATTGAAACTTCTTACAAGAAATAATCTTGATGTTGTTGTTGCAAATACCATTTCTGCATTTGGCACCGATGAAAACGAAATTCTAATTATTAACAAAAAAGGGAAAAGTATAGCTAAAAAAGGAAGAAAAGAAGAACTTGCTGAGTATATTCTTGATGCAATAAAATAAACGATTAATATGAAAGCAGTAGCCTTTGCCCCTGGACATATATCAGGTTTCTTTGAACCAATTTATCAAAATCAAAATGCTGATAAATCAGGATCTCGTGGTGCAGGAATCAATATAACCTTAGGTGCGACAAGCAAAGTAAGTGTAAAAAATTCTGTAGATCAAATTATTGATATATCTATAAACAACAAAAAAACAGATGCAACTGTTACAAAACTTGCCATAAAATATCTTATTGGAGACACCTCTCTTCATATCTCGGTAGACACCACATTAAATCTTCCAACAGGACAAGGATTCGGCATGAGTGGCGCAGGTGCACTCAGTTGCACTACTGCTCTTGCAAAGCTTTTACAAATTCAAAAAGTTGATGCATTAAAAGCCTCTCACTACGCAGAAATAGCGTTACATACTGGCCTAGGCGATGTTCTTGCAAGTAGCTTTGGCGGCATTGAAATTAGAAGAGAAGCAGGACTTCCACCATGGGGAATGATTGAGCATATCCCTGGAAAATATGATGTCGTTGTCTGTATCATAGGGAAAAAAATCGACACAAAAAAAATACTATCCAATCCTGTAAAAATAAATGAAATCGCTTCATATGGAAGATATTGTATTAAAAAAATACTTGAAAAACCATCCATTGAAAATCTTTTTTTTCTCTCTCAAACGTTTACTAAAAAAACAGGTCTTGCAGATGAAAAAGTGCTTGAAGCAATTGATGTTGCAAATCATCATGGGATGGCAAGTATGTGTATGCTTGGAAACTCGGTATTTGCAGTTGGTAACACAGATATGCTGGCCACATCTCTTTCCACATTTGGAAAAGTATATGTTTGTAGTGTTGATCAAGTAGGAGCACGAGTTTTAGATACAAAGTAAAAAACTTATTTTTTAACAAAAAATTTAAATTAAACTCTGCTAAATTTGAAAAGAAAATCAGTTAAATTTTCAGATTTTTCTTTGAAAAAAGCTGTAATTTTATGAAATTATATTTCGTTGGATTCCCCTGTTGCAAGTTCAATTAAATGTTTCTCGCCATCTTCAGGTCCTTTTGCAAAAAGAATATCGTTTGGATCAATCTTTGTGTTTTTATTAGGACCATACAGCCATTTGTCTTTATGACGCATCGCAATAATCATCATACCTGTCTCACTTGCAAGTTTTAACTGTCCCAACGTTTTTCCGCAAAGAATTGATTGAGGTTCAACCTTCAATTTTGTGAATACAACATCGGCCTCTCGAATACTCATTTTCAGAATCGGATGTAACTCTACATCTCTTAGTTCCACATCAGCTATTTCTTGAGCGGCATCAGCAATTTGTTCACCAGCATGAGCAATACGGAGAAGTGTTAATGCATCATCAATACTGTGTTTTCCGTTCTTTACATCTTCTAAAGCTCTTTTCTGAAGTATGTGGTACAATGAGTCTACAATATTTTCTAGATCATATACTTCCTTTGCAATTGTTTTGTTATCATAAAGTATTGATGAATAGGCAAGATCGACCATAAGTTCTGATTTGTCTTTAATTTCAAGCACGATTTCTTCTGCGGTTTTCTGTTTCAATCTAACACCTTCAGCTGTCCTTTTAAAAATTTATTAAGATCAATATATCCTTCATCTGTTCCTCTTACAATAAGCCAATCATCAGCTTTAATACTTGTATCAGATCGAGGATTATATATCCAACAATCCCCACGCCGAATTGCAATGATTCTCATCCCTGTTTCAGATTCTACCTTAAGATTACCTATCTTTTGAGTACATGCTTTTGATTTTGATGATACTTTTATGCGAAACAAACTTTCATCTGCTTTTTTTAAAATTTTAGGAATAATCGGCCTTGTTTCTTCTTTAAGAGATAAAAGATTTGCAATATCACCTGCTGCATTTGAAATGCTTTCAGCAGCCTCTGCGACTTGAAGAATTCCTGCCAGCTGCTCTGCATCCTCTTTTGTTCGTGCTGCCATCATCGCCATCATTCGGATATCATAGTTGAGTTTATCCATACGTACATCAAGGTATTTTACTTCTTCAGCAATATCATCACTATCGAAAAGAACTGCCGAATATGCAAGATCAATGATAAGCTCTGAGATGTCTTTCATCTCGGTAAGCAGCTCCTTTACAGAAGTGGGCTCATATTCAATTTCAGTAAATTCTTCCTTTTTCCACTTTGGCGTTCTTTGCAATCTTCCAAATATACTTCTTCTCTTTTTTTCACTCATACTCCAACTACTCCAATAAGTAAAAACAAAAACACAATCCCAAGAGTATCACCAACAGTTGTCACAACCGGAGCAACTACATCATCAGGGTCTAAACCCTTTCTAAACGATAAAAAAGCAGTAAAAACACTAACAACAGATATTATTAAAACCAGTAACACTCCTGTACCTAACACAATAGATACAAATTCAATCAAACCTATATTCATTTCTATAGAACCAACATCTGCTATGTAATATATAAGTATCGCTAATATTGAATAGGTAACGAGACCCATAAAAAGAGAGACGGTTAAATTTTTTTGCATATTTTTATCTTTTACCGTAAGCTCAATAGTTCCCACATGAAGACCAGAGGCAAGCCGTGCACCTAAAATACTTCCAATATTACCGGCAACACCATTAATGACTGGAATAGATATAAGAAATATCGGGAAAAACATTAATTTTTGCTGATTGCTCCAAAGAATTTGTCCAGCAAAAATTTCAATAAGAATACATAACGTAAGCAGAGGAAGACCATGTCTCACTATTTTTTTCCAACTGTAAATCATACAAATCCTCCTACAAAGACGGCACTTCCAAAAATACATAGCATTGTAATAATGTCCCCAAAGGTCGCAAGAGCTGGCCCTGTGATGTTATCTGGATCATACCCTCGTCTGAAGACAAGGTAAATAATGATAATTGTGAGAAACGTAAGAATCAAACCAGATATGCCTCCTGCGATAACAACAATTACTATCAAAATAAGAGGATCTGGCTGTACATGAAACAATAATGATGTTACATAGGCTAGAACTCCGATAATAAAAGACATGAAAAAACTGAGTACCAATGAACCGATGATGTTTTGTTTGAGATCATCATTCCACATATTTTCAGCGTCAATGATCCCAAGATGATACGCTGATCCCAGCCGGGAACCAAGGGTAGTGCTTATATTTCCTCTCAAAGCTATGACTGCAGGTATTATAACAATGAGCCCAGGGATTTTTTGAAGTATGTTTGCCATTGCACTAAGAGTATTTCCTGCAATAATTGCTCCAAGTCCACAGACGATGAGCAGGGGGAGGCTCTGCTTCAACATTTCCTTTGCATACATTTCTTAAAGCCTCCATCAACTATTCACACTCCAAATACTAAAGATAACACTTTCGATATCGTTCCCATATCAGATCAAGATGATCCTCTAAAGTTTTGATACGCTTTGAATCTTTTGTTGGTTTAAATAAATGACCGAAACGTCCTTGATATTTAATCCAATCTTCCATTGGTTTTCTTTGAATTTTTTTCTCTAAAATCAGTTTACTCTTCCCATTAAACGTCACAATATCATTTTCACATTCATACAATGCCCAAGCTCCTGTTTCAACGGCCATCCGCCCCATCTCAACTGTTTTTTCCATACTGAATCTCCAACCCGGTGGACAGGGTGCCATAATCTCTATATATTTTGGACCTTTGATGCTTTGTGCTTTTTTCAACTTACGATAAAAATCATCAGGATAACTGACACAAGTTTGTGCAGAATAGGGTATATGATGTGCCCGGATGATATCTCCCATTTCTTTTCTAAACTCTGTTTTTCCACTAACAGTTGTCGTTGTCCAAGCAGCATAGGGTGTTGCACCGCTTCGTTGGACGCCAGTATTTGAATAAATCTGATTATTGTAACAGATATAGATAAAATTGGTTCCTCGTTCCAACGCGCCAGAAAGCGCTTGAATGCCTATATCGTAGGTTCCACCATCTCCTGCCCAAGCAACAACTGTTGTATCCTTTTTTCCCTGCATTCGTAACGCAGCTTCAACACCAGAAGCCCCAGCAGCAGCTGCCTCAAAAGCAATATTCATAACAGGAATATTAAATGAAGTATGTGGATACAAGCTTTCAATAACTGCGGTACAGCAAGCTGGAACAACCATCACCATGTTTTTACCAAACGCTTTAAACACCATACGAAGAGCCATTGTCGCTGGGCATCCCGGACATGCAGCACTTCCTTGGAGCATACATTCTTCCATGGGTAAATCTTTAATTGCCATACGCTACACCTCCTTTAGACCATACCATTCATACCCTTTTGCTTTGCCACTTATTGCTTTTTTACAGATCGTTTCAATATCTTTATATGTGACATCTTTTCCGCCAAGACCTGCAATAAAACCATGTACTTTCGCATCGGATTCGCCATAAAGCGCTGCTTTTACTTCATTAAATAATGCACCTTCTGAACCTATGGAGATATTTCTATCAATTACTATTAAATCAGCTTGTTTGCCTAATTTTATTATTTCCTCTGTGGGAAACGGTCTGAATGTGCGAACTCGTGCAAGCCCGATTTTAACTCCTTTTTTCTGCATTTCATCAATTGCAACTTTACTCTCAGCACCTATCGCACCCATAGAAAGTAGAATATATTCTGCATCATCACATTTATACAGCTCTAGAAGGTCTCCATGGTAGAAGCCAGATTTTTGTTTCCACTCTTTTGCTATCTGGGGGATTAGTTTTTTTGCATTTTCTTGAGCATCTTGCATTGCCCTTCGAACCTTGTAATAGTCAGATGGACCAATGATGTTTCCAAATGTTATTGGGTTATCTACATCAAGTTTCCATTGTGGTACATATTTTCCAAGAAAATCATCAATAATCTTTTGATCTGGTATTTCTACAGGCATCGATGTGTGAGATAAGATAAATGCGTTATAGCTAATCATCACTGGTAAACCAACGTTTTTATGTTCTGCTAATTTAAATGCTTGAATGACGGTATCAAAAATCTCTTGATTACTACTACAGTAAAACTGTATCCACCCTGTATCACGCTGGGAGATTGAATCATTTTCATCAGTCCAAATATTCCACCCAGGGCCAACGACTCGGTTAATATTACACATAACAACAGGGAGACGTGCAAGAGCTGCCCAATGAAGCATCTCATGCATCAAAAGAAGACCATGAGAAGAGGTTCCCGTAAACGTTCTTGAACCTGCAGCACTTGCCCCAATACAAGCACTCATTGCTGAATGTTCACTTTCTACGCAGATATATTCTCCTTTAAATTCACCGGTTCCTACATAATTTGCAATACCTTCAACAAGTGTGGTCTGCGGAGTAATTGGATAGGCCGCAACAACATCTGGCTTTGCCATCACCGCTGCTTTTGCAGCGATATAATTACCAGTATCAATCATAATCGTCATTTCTTTTCCCCCTCCCGCTTCATAGTAATTGCTTTTACTTTACATTCATTTGCACAAATACCACATCCCTTACAGTAGTCATAATCAATACTAATGGTGTCATCTTTTTCTCGTTTGATACTAGCTTCTGGGCAAAAAATCCAACACCTGAGACATTTCACACATTTTGCTTTGTCAAAGATAGGTTTGAAAACCCGCCAACTACCAGTTTTTCCCATCGCTCCTGTTTTTGGATACGAAATGGTTGTGACAACATCATATTTTTTCAAAAATTCACCTCTGTTTCTTCATATGCATCTTTTGTTGCTTCCACATTGATTTCTGCAAGTCCACTTTTCCATTTGTTTTTAATGGCTCCTTGAATTGATGGAAGAGTAACTCGATCGAGAACTCTTGGGACAGAACCAAGAATTGGTGTGTTTACCACAGGCATCCCTCCAACTAAAATGCCATGTTTTATTGCAATACCCGTTGCATCAACCGTTGCTACATTGAATTTCTTTGAAAAATCAAAATCATCTGGTTTTTTTCTTGTGTTAATTAAAACCGTTCCATCGTCTTTTAATCCTTTTAAAACGTCCACGATATCCATAATACTTTCATCAAGCACAATAACAAGATCTGGAGTATATACCTCACTTCTGAGATGTATCTCACCATCTGAAACACGAGCAAACGCGCGTACTGGTGCTCCTCTTCGTTCTGCACCAAAAGAAGGAAATGCCTGCACTCCTTTATTTCCATCGTTAAGTGCTGCTGCAACGAGAAGATTTGCTGCAGTAACAGCTCCCTGTCCGCCTCGGCCATGCAAACATATTTCTACTAAAGATTTTGATGACACAATCAATACACTCCCGAACTTCGGAATGAAAATGATGCATATAACTGTTTTGAATGAAGAGTATAAGTTGCTAAAAAAAGGATTATTTCAATGCATTTAGTTTTGATGTAATAGTTGCATCTTTATCTCTTCGATCATCTATTTTTAATTCGGTAATAACTCTCTCCGCACCAGCAGATATTACTGCATTGTGCGCCTTTTGAACGGCATCAAAAAGAGTCGATAAATCATCAGTTTCAATTACTGTTGCCATTGCATTTGTCTCAAATTTTACCTGTTCTTTTTTAAGAGTTTCCAGGGCCAATTTTACATATTTACTGACACTAACCTCTTTTCCAATAGGTGCAATGCTTAGTTGAGCGATAATCATATTTTTCCCTTCTTTTTTAACATTATTCAAATGATTCTTTAATTCTTTTTACAGCACCATCAATATTTTCCAAAGTTGCTGCATAAGAAAACCTGAGATATCCTTCTCCATAGGGGCCAAAAGCAGTACCTGGAAGAGCAGCCACACCTGCTTTATGAAGGAGATGATCAGCACACTCTTGAGAAGTCATTCCCGTTTCTGTAATGTTTGGAAAAGCGTAGAATGCACCTTTAGGCACCAGACAGGTAAAGCCAGGGATCGAATTAAGACCTTTAACAATCCTGTCTCTTTTCTCCTTGAATCTTGCCATCATTTTTGGTATAAATCCTTGATCACCAGTCAGTGCCTCTACACCAGCCCACTGTGTAAATGCTGCGGTACATGATATTGCACTTACTAAAAAATCATTGAGTCTCTCAGCCATCATTTGTGGTACCACCATATATCCAAGCCTCCAGCCGGTCATAGCATAATACTTAGAGAATCCATCAAGGAGCACGGTTCTTTCTTTTGCTTCATCTCTTGCAGTTGGAGTATAATGAGTTGTATCATACGTCATCTTTGAATATATTTCATCTGATACTATAAAAACATCATGTTCTTCAGCAAGTTCGGAAATGTCCTCTAATTCAGATTTAGTTATCACAGATCCTGTTGGATTTTGAGGGGAATTAACAATGATAAGTTTTGTTTTTTTCGTAATTCTTTCTTTAATATCATCAGGGTTCATACGGAACTCGTTTTCTTCCAAAAGAGGGACAAGTACATTTTTTGCTCCTAAAAACGAGGTGACTGACCTATATGTAGGGTAGCCTGGATCTTGATATATCACTTCATCACCAGAATTAACGATAGAAAGTATTGAAAAAAATATACCAAGTTTTAAACCAGGAGTAATTACAACTTGTTCTAAATCAGGACGAAATCCCCTTGTTTTTTCCACTTCATCTTGTACTGCTTTTCTCAGCTCTAAAAGCCCAATTGAGGGGACATAATGTGTCTTTTTTTCTTGAATGGCTTTGATTCCCGCCTGAGCAATATTTTGAGGAGTCTCCATATCTGGCTCCCCGATTTCAAAATGAAGAATGTTCCTGCCATTGCGTTCTAATGCTTGTGCTTTTGCTAGCATCTCAAACGCTGCCTCTCCATATATCCTACTTGCACCGTTACTTAATTCCACCATTTTAACATCACTATCATTACCTACTATTTATGCATAATTTTTTAATCCAAGTTCTTTTAATTTTTTACTTGTTGGCACACCATCTTTATTCCATCCTCTAAGAGAATAATATTTCTTCAGGCTATTTTTAAAATCGTCCATTGGTATAACAACATCTTTCATAGGTCCTTTTGTAAATGAATCATTAAAAAAACGAGCAGGTAACGTATCATCACCCGGTTTTAATCCTTCTCGAATATTAAATAATCGAATGAGGTTCCATATCCGCTCTCCTGCTTGAAGATAGCTATCAATTGAATGATTAAATCCTGTAGCTAAATTCCACATATCAACACAATCTTTTTCAGATATTGGTGCAAAATCACAAAGAACCAGTGAAAAAAATGCTGCTCGTTCATCCTGAACTGATTTAACAAGTGCTGCTTTTTTTTCAAATGAATGATTTTTATAATCAGGGTTGTTCATCTCAGTAGTTACCGTCCAGGCTCTCTGATGACAGCCGCCTCTATCTGATGTTGCATAGGCAAGGCCCATTCCAAATGTTCCCCGAGGATCATACCCTGGAATTTCCAGTCCTTTCGCATGTACAGCAAATTTTTCAGATTCTTTTCCAATTTTTTTTGAAGCAAACCTAACACCTTCTGCAAGAACATCAGGAGCTTTACCCCGCCTATATGCAATATCATCAATGAGTCTTGCAAGTTCTTCAGTTTTCCCCCATCCGATATTACTTCCACAAAGATCATCAATTGAAAAGACTTCTTTTTCAAACGCTTCAATTGCAAAACCAAGTACGCCACCCAATGAAATTGTATCCATACCTAGTTCATTGCATCGTTCATTAAGAAATGCAATATCTTCAACTTTACGTACACACAGGTTTGAACCCATCAATGCAAGTGTTTCATATTCCGGCCCAATGAGTGAAACACCTTTATGCAAACCAGATTTGATAGATGACTTATTCCAACATGCAATGACACAATTATAACATGCTCCGGAGCCATCAACAATTTGTTTCTGCATAGCCTCTGCATTGATTGCATCACCATATTCAAAATTGCCTTCCTGATAATTCTTTGTTGGAATAAAACCCCAGTCATTAACTGGTTTTACCCAATATGGTGTCCCGTACTTCCTTCTAATTGGAATAAAATCATTTGCCTGAATTTTTTTCAATACTTCTTTTGCTTTCGCTTCAAATTTTTCTGAATTATGTAAAGGTATCTTTCCGCTACCAGTGACTGTAACAGCTTTTAGATTTTTAGAACCCATCACAGCTCCAGGTCCACCTCTGCCAGCATGACGATGTCCATCGATAGTAATTGCAGAAAATAAAACGAGGTTTTCACCAGCAGGCCCGATACATGCTGTTTTTACTTTTCCTTCTGTTTCGATAAGCCAGTTATGTGTCTCAAGGCATTCATCTCCCCATATTTCAGAGGCATCTTTAAGCTCAACTGAATCATCATTAATCACAATATAAACAGGTTTATCGGATCGTCCATTTATTATTATAAAATCCCAACCCGCTTTCTTCATTTCAGCAGCAAAAACACCACCAAAATGTGAATCTAAAAAAAGACCTGTTTGAGGAGATTTTGTAACAACAGTACCTCTACCAGATGTTTGTGTTTTTGTCCCAGTCAATGGACCTGTTGTAAACATGAGAATATTTTTATCAGATAAAGGATCAGTTCCTTTTGGTAGCCTATCAATTAAGATTTTAGCTCCAAGTCCTTTTGCTCCGATAAAGTTTTTTGCATCTGAAATATTGGTTTTTTCTATTTTTGTTGATTGATTTTTTAAATCAATAACAAGCATTTTTCCTGTATATCCGCCGCTCATCTGATCACATTTCTAAATCTTACCATTTACAACAAGATTTTTTGTTGATATTTAAAAGATCAATTAGAATGGAAAAACCTGTTTCACGACGACCTGCACCAGGTCCAACTATTGTAACAGGTCCAAGCTCATCAGTATAAAATGTTAATGCATTGATCGCCTCACAGACACCAGCAAGTGGATCATTTAAAGGTAATTTTTCTGGCCAAACCTTTGCATCCACAGAACCATCAGGTTTAATCTCTGCACTTCCAATAAGTTTCCATCTTTTTCCTTCAGATTTTGCTTTTTTAACATCTTCAAGTGATATTTCTGTTATTCCTTTTCTTTTAACATCTTTCCAAGTAAGACTTTTTCCAAGAACAACATTTGATAAGATGACCACTTTTCCAAGTGCATCAAGACCTTCAACATCTCCTGTTGGATCTGCTTCAGCATATCCAAGATCCTGTGCTTTCTGCAAAGCATCTTCATAGGACATACCTTCTTCCATTCGAGTGAGAATATAGTTTGTGGTACCATTTAATATGCCTTTGAAACCTTTAATCTTGTTTCCCGCAAGTGTATATTTTGCAAGATTTAATACGGGAGTTCCGGCAAGAACAACACCCTCAAATCCATAGTGTACATTATTTTTTTTGGCAAGATCCAAGAGTTCCATAACTTGTTTGACAACAGGTCCTTTATTAGTTGATACCACATTTTTTCCTGCATTTAATGCAGCTTTAATGTGAGTAAGTGCAGGTTCTCCTGTTTTCACATCAGTAAAGGTAACCTCCACAATCGTATCAGCATTGGTATCCTTGATGGTGGCCAAACTATCCATCCCCTTAACACCTGTTGGATATTCATCAAGTTTTTTACCTGCTTTTACCAACTCAAGTATTTTCTCCATGTCAAGACCGTCTTCATCATAAACAGCTCCTTTCATAATATCAGAAATAGCTACAATCTTGTAGTGGAAATCGTATTTTTCTGCAAGCATTTCTTTTTTTTCTAAAAGTATTTCTGTTAGACCTTGACCTACGGTTCCATAACCAATAAATGCGAGTTTAAACTGCATAACTCATGCCTCTCTGTGGTGAAGTTTAGGTGCAGCAATAAAGGTTAATCCTCTCTTAGTTAATGCTTTTGCAGTGTTATTAATCGCCTCATGCTTATCTAAGTAGTTTTGAGTGAGAGCAGGCATGAGTCCTTTTTCATCTATATCTTTCTTTGGTATGAAGTACTCAAGGATATCTGAAGGATGATCTCGTTTTTGTTCAACAGCAACTTCTCCTCCTTCGTGTTTGGCACTAATGTTTTTTACCTTTGCTGCAACTTCTAACAACTCATCTCTTCGATCATACGGCTGGATGACAATGCTTTTCCATGTCTCAAATATATGATGTTCGAATCTGACAAATTCCTCAAGGCCAAGAGATTCTCTTATTTCTCCGCTTAATTCAATGGTGGTGTTGTTCACTGAGTTAGAGAAATTAAACCCAATAAGTGAAGTGGAGCCGTCTTCTCTACAGAACATCCGGGCAGCCATAAGCGTCCAAAAGATAGCATAGGGATTATCATTTCCCATGAACACTGAAATCTTGAATTCTATATTTATACCAAGTTTATACATCATGTATCCTAAAAGTATAGTCCCGGGGTTAATATTAAGGACCTGTTTCACACCATAGTTTGTATAGTAGTAAAGGAACTCGTCTACCCATTTCATTGGATGATCGTTTGGTTGCCCTACACCTCCAAAGTAACCGGTTATTGTTTCTGGTCCTCCAAGATGAACATTTGAGCCATCAGTACCTTTTGTATCAAGTGTTTCACACCAACTTGCACCAATGATTTGCATTGCAGCACTCATCGCTAAAAGATCATTATCTTCTTCTTGTTCTTTCATGCAACGTACTCGTATAAAACGACTAGGCATCAATTCTTTATTCTCAATTGCTTGTCTTGCTTGTGCCATGAAAAACGGGAAATATTGACAGGCACTTATCTCTAAAGTAACTGCAAAATCTTTACTAAATTCCAATGTTTTTGCTTTATCGCCTAAGATATTCTTACGATATTCTTCAACGGAAATAAAAGAATCATTGTCTTTCTGTTCAATAAGCCATTCTAGATCTTTTACATAAGAAGAATTCTTTTCCTGTAGTCTCTGCATAAGGTTTTCGATTTTTCCGGCATCTCTTGCTTTTCTGTTTATTTCCTCAGGTCCACCATATTTTTCAACTACCTCTAAAAGGTCTTTGACCAATTTGTTTTTTGGATCCATTAAAAATGCGTTTATTTCATCGAGTCTTTTTTCATCTATTTTTAATTTGCTTCGTATATCTTTAGACACGTATAATTCCTCCTATAATTAAGTTAATTTTATTGGTTACCGGGAGGCAAATAAAACAACGATATAATAATGTTTGTTTTATTAGAATAAATATTTATTTTGTAATTATTTATAATGAGCCATTAATAAGTTTTATATGAAAATTCCGCGAAAAATTAGTTATATATTGTCATATTTTAATATTTTTTTATTTTGTTTTTTTATTGCAGAAATATTTTGTAATAAATAATTTAAATATTCATTTTTAAAGAAAATAATCATAAATACATATCTAAAAATTATTGAAAAAAATGTATTTTTTTAATAAAAAATATCATTAAAATTTTTATTTATTTTGTTACTTTTTTATATTTTAAATTTAACGTGTTAATTTTTAAAAATATTGTCTGAAAATAATATTTATATAATTACAGCAATAATATAAAAATTCAACTTGTTGAATTTTTAGTTAAATTTTTATAAGCTTACTGCTTTATATGTTCTTAGAATTGGGATGCAATTAATACCTATAGCTAGGATGGGATGGAATTAAAAAGCAGATAGCATTAGTTGGAGTATTAGTGGTGGTTCTTAGTCTTGTTATTTCTACTCAGTTTGCTACCACTAAAACCGGATATTCATATGCAATTGTCCATCCGAGTAATGCAGATATTCGTTTTATTGGATCTGACAACACATCAGATGGGATTCGTGTTTTACGTGTTGATGGTGATAATAGTAGTGGTAGTCGATCGGTGGGTTTGGAGTTTGGTAATTGGAGTGTTAATCAAAATACGACATATACTGCAGCATTTGGAATTGTGAATGAAGAACGATTTTCTGTGAGTATTACGCATATCAATGTCTCTGTTTCAAGTGGGACATATGATTATATGCAGATTTGGCTGCATGGCGATAGAAGTGCAAAGGCTGATGATGACTCTAGCAGTGTTTTTATGTGGGATAATGGAACCAGTATGAATGATTCGGATACCATCGCATGGACCCTTGATGAGGGAAATCAAAACCCTAATGATATGAATACAGCAGGAACATCAATCAATACGAGTTGGGATGAAACAGCTCATGTACGATATTCAACAAATGATACGGTAAATGCAGTTGATTCTGTTTCTGATTTTGTATGGGTGCAGATCTCTATTGATATTCCTGCGGATGCGGATCCTGAGGGGTCTCATACTGGTGTTGTGTGGGTTCATTTTGAGGCAAGTACTCATTTGGAGCTTGGTTTTCAGGGTAAACCGGTATGGGCTAAGGGCCCTACAGGAGATGGAAGTGATACTGGACGTTCTGTTGCTGTTGACGGTAGCGGTAATGTGTATGTCGCAGGCAGTCATGAGTCTGGTTTGGATTTCGGCGATGGAGTAACCATACCCGATGAAGGAGGTAATGGTGTGTTTGTAGTAAAGTATAATGGTGCTGGTACTGCACAATGGGCTAAGGGACCCACTTGGAGGTGGAACCGATTATGGACGTTCTGTTGCTGTTGATGGTAGCGGTAATGTGTATGTCGCAGGCAGTCATGAGTCTGGTTTGGATTTTGGTGATGGAGTAACCATACCAGATGAAGCAGGTAATGGCATATTTGTGGTGAAATATGATAGTAGTGGTACTGCACAATGGGCTAAGGGGCTTACTGGAGCCGGAACCGATGTTGGGTATTCTGTTGCTGTTGATGGATCTGGTAACGTGTATGTTGCCGGTGTGCATGAAAGTGGTTTGGATTTCGGCGATGGCATAACCATACCTGATGAAGGAGGAAGT
>SDBT01008032.1_pt1 | contig 17292 bp, 22 predicted proteins | sample 2277101 | NCBI WGS metagenome assembly SDBT01 (sample SAMN10404973, study PRJNA504765) | marine sediment metagenome | isolation source: marine sediment core GS10_PC15, 103 cmbsf | place: Arctic Ocean: Southern Knipovich Ridge | collected 2010
TGTGGTTTCAAAATAGAACTTCAGAGCGTGAAGCACGTGGAGTTGAAGGGACAAATGTTAAGTAATGAGTTTAGTAACTTTCAAATGTAATAAATGTGCCAGAACTTTCCGATATGGAAGGGAAGAAGGTGTTGGTCTAATGTGTGAATGCCAAAAAGGTTTTTTAGAAAGAAAGGAAAATGAAATGTTAGAAAATGTAATGGAAGAATTGATTGCTGCAATCAAAGCAAACACTGAAGCTTTATCAGGAGGTGCAGCGGGTACAGCAGCAGCATCTGAGCCTGATAAAGCAAAAACAAAAAAAGGAAAAGCTGGTAAAAAAGGTAAGAAAAGTGAAACGGCAGTCACTGTTGATTCAGTAAAAGCAATGGCAAAAAAGATTGCCATGAAAACTGATGATCCAAAGGATTGTATGATTCAGATCAGAGCAGTTGTTAGTGAAGTTGCTGATAGCTGTTACAGTGACGCTAACAGAGGTCTTGATTCCTTTGATGAGACAGGTTTGATCCTGCTCAAAGAAGAATTGGGAAGCTTTGAGTATAATGACAACACCACTGATGCTGATGGTGAACCTGACGGCATGGATATATAAAAAGGGTTTGCCACCTTTCTGTTTTATAGTTGGGGAGGGGGCACAAATGTGTTATGTGCCCCCTCTATGATTAAATTAAAACTTAGGAGCTTAAAACAAAATGGATAATAGACCATCAACACAATTAGGAAATGCAGTTGACATTTACAATAAGCAGGAAAACATACATGCGGAGTATGCACCATCATCTGCAAAGAGGTGGTGTAACTGTCATGCATCTGTGAAGATGAGTAAAGATGCAGGTGATAGTGGTGCAAACCAGTATACCGCTGAAGGATCATTGGCACATATCATCTGTGAGTTATGCCTGAAGATGGTGTTTACATCTATGATTACACTTGAAGAATTAGTTGGTGACACATACATGCTTGATGACTTTGAGATTGAAGTCACTGAGGAAATGATTGAAGCATGTTGGTTATACGCAGAAACAATCGCACAGGATGCCCTTGATGCTGGATTGACTGTTGACAATATTGATTCTTGCCTTGTTATTGAGCAAAGAGTAATAATAACTGAGGAATGCAGTGGTACATCTGATTGCTATCTTGCCATACCTTTTGAGAAGCTATTTGTATATGACTTTAAGTATGGTGCTGGTGTACCTGTTGATGTTCAAGACAATTATCAGATGAAGTGTTATGCTGTTGGGGCATTAAATGACTATGAGTATGCACATGAATTTAATCGTGATCCTTTAGATAGACATACAAGTTACATGGATGTGATTGAGCTTGTGATCATACAACCAAGAGCAAGACACAAAGATGGATTTGTCAGAAGATGGAAAACAACAAGGGATGAAATATTAAAATTCAAAGATGAAATCCAAAGATGTATATTTGATTGCAAAGAGGATAACCCAACATTCAAACAAGGTGATTGGTGCAGATGGTGTGGTGGCAAACACAAATGCCCACAACTATTTGAAGAAACAACTACCCTTGCCAAGAAAGCATTTGATGCTGTGGATGTTGGTGGTGATATGTTAGTTGCCATGACAGATGAACAGATGCTTGAGCTTCTTGACAAGAAAGACACCATCATAGGGTTTCTAAAAGCAGTTGAGGCACATGCACAAGCCCGATTAGAATCCGGTGACACTATAGGTACATACAAGCTTGTCAGGGGCCGAGCAACAAGAGGGTGGGCTGTACCTGTTGAGATATTACAAGAACAACTATGTGTCAGTGGTCTTGAGTTATATGAGAAGAAATTACTAACCCCTACCAAACTGGAAAAAGAATTGAAAAGGGCCACTGGTGTAACACTTAAAGTTGCAAAAGAAACTGTTGCCCAATTTGTTGATCCAGGTGTGGGCAAACTATCAATTGCACCAGGGCATGACAAACGTGAACAAGTATTTCTAACCGCTGGTGAGTATTTTGATGAAGATTTGGAGCTATAAGTAATGCCTGATGGGAAACAGTGTAAAGATTGTGATGATTGCTGTTATCACAATGTAGCTTGGCCTAAAGAATGCGAATGGTCTACTTACATTGCTGAGATAGGGGAACCCCCTGATGGTGGTGAGTGCTTACTCCTCACTATAGTATAAAAGAAATAGACAAAAAATGTCCAAATTAAAAATATGACAATTTTTTATATTTTGAGAAAGGAAATTTAAAATGAGCAAAACAAAGAACAAGAAAAAGAGTTTCATCGTCACTCCAAAATTCAGGGTTAGCTTTCCTGACATTGCAGAACGCAGTGACATGAGTAACAAGTACCGTTTAGTGATGATGTTTGATGCAGATGCAGACATCTCAAAAATGAAAGCAATGGCAAAGGCAGCAAGGTTGAAGAAGTGGCCCAAGGCATTGCCTAAAGGATTCATGAATCCTTTCAAGAGGGTTGATGATATGGATGAGGAAGAACGCTATGATGGCATGGAAGATGGCATGATAGTTATTGCTGCTTCATCCAAGTATCGTGTTGGTGTTGTGGATAAACAGAGCAACCCAATTGACACTGACGAACTGGATACCTATTTGTATGGTGGTATGTATGCCAGGGCAGCATTATCAGCCTATGCATATGATACAAAGGGCCAGAAAGGTGTTGCCTTTGGTGTCAATGCCATTCAGATCATCAAAGATGGTGAACCATTAGGTTCCAGAGTAAGGGCTGAAGATGCTTTTGCTGATGTGGAAGATGATGATTATGACGATGATGATGCCACAGATGCAAAGGATGACTTTGACCTGTAATGTTTACTGATGGACTAAAATCAAGTAACACATCTGAATGGGCGACACCCCAAGATGTATTTGATGAGTTAAATGTAGAGTTTAACTTTACCTTAGACCCTTGCTGTACACACGAAAATGCAAAGTGTGTACAGTACTATACTAAAGTAGAAAATGGTTTAAAACAATCTTGGGTTGGGCACAATGTGTTTATGAATCCCCCATATGGCAGGGAGATAATAACTTGGATGCAGAAAGCTCATACTTGTGGTGCAGACATTGTTGTGTGTTTAGTGCCTGCACGAACAGATACAAAATGGTGGCATGAGTTTGCCATGAAAGGTGCTATTAGATTTATAAGGGGCAGATTAAAGTTTAATGATTCTAAAAACTCTGCCCCTTTTCCATCAGCTATTGTAGTTTTTGAAAGAGATGAAATTGATGTGTTAATTGAGAGCATACTATGATCTTCTTAGGAATTGATCCAGGTAAGACAGGTGGTATATCTGTACACACCACAAGTGGTGCAGTTGCTTATGGTTTCACAAATAAAACACCAATGGACATTTATGAAACAATAGTGACATGCAGAAACTACTGTATTACTGATATAAACCATAAATGTGTTGCCCTGATTGAGAAGGTACACAGTATGCCAAAGCAGGGAGTAGCATCATCATTCACCTTTGGCAAAAACTATGGCTTTCTGCTTGGATGTCTGACAGCACTTGAGATACCTTTTGAGTATGTCACACCTCAGAAGTGGCAGGGGTATCTCAAGTGCAGAACAAAAGGTGATAAGAATATAACAAAGCAAAAGGCACAGGAGTTGTATCCTCACCTGAAGATCACACAGGCTATTGCTGATGCCTTACTTATTGGTGAGTATCTAAAGAGAACATACTATAGTAATTTAGATTTGGAGCTATAAAAATGAAAGTTAAAGACCTGTTAAGCAGACTAAGTAAAGCAAACCCAGAGGCAGAAATACTCATGGTTGATACTAATTTCTCATCCTTTATGATTGAAGATACCGAAAGCTTCTTTATAGATGATGATGAGGTAACAATATACATTGGCTATGAATAACAATAGTTTGGAGCTATGAAGAATTATGGTAGCACAAAATAACAAAGCAGATAAAAAATACAATGAGCAATTAGATACTTCGCTCCCTGTTTATGTGATAACCTGCCTTGACAATTTGTTAAGCCCCATTGACACCATAGATATAAGCCTTCACCACTTCAGGAATGACAGAGGGGCAAAAGCATTCTCAAAAGCTTTGGCAAAGTCAAAAGGCTGGCATAGTTGGGAAGTAAATTGTGATGACAGAGAAGTGTACTTTGTTAATAAAAATACAGGTGAGCAGAGAGGGTAGTATGCAGGTTCTAATTGCATGTGAATTTAGTGGTATTGTAAGAGATGCTTTCCTTGCAAAAGGGCATGATGCTGTGTCGTGTGATTTGTTACCTACAGAAAGACCTGAGCCACATATACAAGGCGATGTTTTGGAGATACTGGATGATGGGTGGGATATGATGATAGCTCACCCTCCATGTACTTATCTTTGCAGGCAGCGGGCAAGATGGAATAAACAAAAAGACGCTAAATTGCGACAAGAAGCTAAAGAGTTTTTCATGCAGCTACATAACGCTTCTATATCTAAGATTTGTCTTGAGAATCCTGTCCCGCTGCGAAAGTCTAAGTTACCCACGTACGACCAGATTATACAACCATGGCAATTCGGGCACGATTACAGTAAAAAAACTTGTTTGTGGTTAAAGGGCTTGCCTAAATTAGAGCCAACAAAAATAGTAGAATTGACTTATTACACAACGCCCAAGGGCCACAAGTATACGCGAGGATGGTATTTTACACCACGAAACTCAATAGATCGTAGCCGAACTTTTCAAGGTATAGCCGACGCAATGGCGGAGCAATGGGGCTAACATGGATACACCCTTAATCAAAAAATGGCAAGCAGAAGCATTATCTGACCTGCATAAGTTCAGAGAAGGCAAGTTTGAACACACCAATGATGAAGTGCAAATTGAGGTATGGAAGCTACGTGTATACCAACATAAAATAAATGATTTGTGCAGTATGCTGTTAGGAAAGACCACCTTACATGATGCTATGCATGGTACTGAAAAGACTATTGATGACATGCTTGAGGAATTATGAACAAATTACATATAGATTTTGAAACAAGAAGCACACTTGATCTCAAGAAGGTTGGTGCTTATAAGTATGCAAAGCACCCATCAACAGAGATTCTATGCATGTCCTATGCCTATGACAATGAACCAGTGCAAGTTTTTAAGTATAGTGAAAAGGTATCTGATGGCTTTATGCTATTTCTTATTGCAGTTCAGAATGGTACAACAAAACTATGTGCCTTTAACGCATACTTTGAGAGATGTATCTTTAGGTTTACAGTACCACGTATGCAACTTATGGATAGTAGATTCAACCACATATGGAAACCTGAACATTGGCAATGTACAATGGCAAAGGCATGTGTCTGTGGGCTGACCGGCACACTGGATGTTGTATGCACCTTGTTGGGCATGAAAGATCATAAGGATCAAGCTGGTAAAAGAGTAATGATGAAGATGTGTAAACCTCGTAGGCCCAGGAAAGCAGAGTTAGAAACCATTAAACATAATCAGATACTTTGGCATGAAACACCAGAAGACTTTGAAGCACTATACAAGTATTGTAAACAGGATGTAGAGGTAGAACGTGGCATTGACAGAAGATTGCCAAGAATATCTGTGCCAGAGCAAGCACTATGGCAAGTAGACCAGCGGATAAATGATACTGGTATTGCTGTTGACATGCCAAGGGTCACAAAAGCTATTGCTCTTATGGGAGAACAAAAGAAAAGAGCCAACACAAAGATAAAATACTTAACAGAGTTTAGAGTAGGAGCCATAACACAGATAGCAAAAATAAAGAAAGAGCTTGAGAGATATGAGGTGTATGCAGACAGCTTAGATGCAAGTCACCTTGAGGAACTAATTGAATCTGACATACCTGACAGAGCCAAAGAAATATTATTACTGAGGAAGAATAATGGAAAGTCATCAACAGCCAAGTATGAAGCTATCAAAGAGCGAGAAGTGGATGGAAGTATACACGGACTGTTTAGATTCCATCTGGCAACAACTGGAAGATGGGGTAGTGGAGGGGTGCAGCTTCACAACCTCCCAAGAGGAAACATTAAAGATATTGATACAGCAAGATTTGCCTTTGATACTGAATCATTCTGGATGTATGAACCAATGTCCAATTTACTCTCATGCCTTATTCGTTCTATGCTCATTGCAAAAGATGATCATAACTTATATGCAGCAGACTACACAGCGATAGAGGCAAAAGCTCTTAACTGGTTAGCAAAGCAATGGGATTTTGTAAAGATGTATGATGAGGGAGTGGATACTTATGTTCACATGGCAAAGATAATTTTTAACACAGAGGATATTGATACCAATAAAAGGTGGGTGGGGAAACAAACAGAATTAGGTGCAGGGTATGGTATGGGTGCTGATAGATTTTGTGCCCAATGTGCAAGCTATCCTGCTGAGTATAGACAAGATGTGCCTATTGAATTAGCTGAGAAAGCTGTAAAAGCATACCGGAAATCACATCCAAAGGTTGTAAAGTTTTGGTATGGCACAGAAGCTATAGTGAAGAATGCCATAAATAACAAAGGGCAGGTTTATCATTACAATGGGATATATGCCAAGGTATCAAAGTCATTCCTTAAAATAAAATTGTTATCTGGTCGCTTGTTATACTACTTCAGGCCACAGATTGATGATGATAAGAACATAAGATTTTGGGGTTATGATTCTCAGAGACATCAAGTATGCAAACAGTATACATATGGTGCAAAGCTTGTTGAAAATATTGTTCAAGCCACAGCAAGAGATATTCTTGCACATGCACTCATGGCCCTGGAAGGAACCAAGTATCAAATCATCCTCCATGTCCATGATGAGATAGTATCACAGGTGTCAGAGCATGATCAAGCAGACATAGATGAGTATTGTGAAATTGTGTCATCCTTACCTGATTGGGCAAAAGGTTGTCCAACAAAAGCAGAGGGCTGGGTAGGTAAATACTATAAAAAAGATTGATTGAAAGGAAATGGAAAATGAGTATACAAGAGTTAGAAAAAACAATCTTGGCAGAAGCAAAAATAGTACTTGGTGTTCCAGATTTAAAGATGTCTGACATCTTGGAATGGTCAACAGGGGGAGTAGATGTTGTGGATGGTGAGTGTCAATTTTACTTGCCAAAACAAAATGTGAATATCGCTATCTCTAACACCATCTTATATGCTGATGATTCTGCATCAATGGGGGCTGCACCAAGCTCACAGGCGGCTGATGTTGCTGATGTCCCTGAAAAACAGGATGATAACACCTCCCCAGAGGGCAAGGCAGCACAGGGCAGCACAGACACAGCAGAAGTACCTGAAGAACCAGAAGAAAAGACACATGAAAAGGTAGCAAGAGAAGCCGAGGAAAATAGTCAACAATAGGTGGGGGGCTATTTTATAGTTGTGGGCAGATGATGGTATGCTATCCGTCACCTGCCCATTTTTCTTATTCAGGTATGATAGTTATAGTACCATCAGCACCAACATGGAACCGGACACCACCACCGTATACCAGAAGATTTAAGAAGACAAGATCAAATGTCCCTAAAGGTAAGTCATCTGGTATTGTTAATTGGAATCCAATAACATTTGTACCATCAGGTATTGCAGTTGCAGTGACAAGATGATCAGCACCTACTGTAACATCTGGTGCTACTACAAACAGTCCTGTTGTCAGATTGAAAATCTTCTCACCTTCATAGATGTAGACTTTGAGATTGGATGCCCCAATATCAACAATATCTGCACCATAAATGTTTGTTACTCTTTTACCAGTTAATCCCATAGTATTCACTTCCTTCCTATTAATGATTATTATGGATTTTTTTGTGTATGCACAGCACCATAATCAATATATGTTACCATAATTATCCATCGTCCTGCTGTTAATGTATTCCAGTTTGCAGAGGGTGTTGCATTCATCCATACATTTTTAGCTGTGTTTGTTGAACCTACTTCAGGGCTAAATGGTGTTGCAGTAGCATTAATCTCATTGAGAGCATCAGTGTCTGCTGTTGAAAGAATGTCACCACCACCAGTTGAAGTCCCAAAATCACTTGCCATTGTCCCACCTACAACAGCTTCTATGCATCTTGATTGGATAGACACAAGTTCACCATATGCAGGTACTATTGCACCAAGATCAAGTGGCTGTTCTGAAGTGTTTGCTGCATCATCATCAAATTGGAAGTCATCAGTTGAAGCATCATCATCTATGCTGACTGTCTTTACAACAGTTTTAAACACATACATAATGTCACTATCCTTGTTCAACACTATGCCACTTGGTGTAAACCTCCACAATCGAGGGTTGAATCTGTTGCCTTTTCCTGTTCCACCAAAGCATAAACTACAAAAGATATACAATGCTAATATAACAAGGATGATTTTGAATATTTTTTTTCTCATTTTATTTCCCTTTCATTATTTGGCAAACCTGTTTGCTCTTGGTAATATGTCAGCTATTGCAGTAACAATGTCATCAATCAATTCTACTGTGGCTGTCTGAGAATATGTGTCAGCCCATATACGAACTTTGTCACCTATGGCAAGTGGAAATTCAAAAGGTGAATCCACTTCTATCTTCTTATTTGCACCAGTGTAATCAACAATCCTTCTGGATGCAACAACATTACCAGTAATATCTGTTACTGAAACTATCATGCTGTTGTATTCATCATTACTGCCAGAACCATCTGCAAGAATAAATGTCTGATCAGAAGAAGAACCATCAGGATTATCATCTGCAATGGTGGTTTCAAGGGCAACATTTATTTCATACTCTCTACCACCCCTAAACGCCCCACCCTCATATACAACAACAATGTCACCAGAAATTAAAACATTAGGTGAACCCACATAGACACTACTGTTAGCGGGTTCTTCAGTCAAAGGTACATCTATCTCCCTTGCTGTCATAGTACCAGCATTGTCATAAATGACATTGACAGTGAGATTAACAACACCTGTCTTGAACAATATTCTTATTAAGTTAGTCATCAGTCTTTCAGCAATAAGAACTTAAGTACATCTTCAAAAAACCCAGGTTTTAAACTTGAAGCTTCAACTTTAACCCCATCACGTTCAACTGACATTGACATCGGACGCTCAAATACAGCTTCTATGTGATTTGAATCGTGGATGAAGATATGGCCGTGATGCAATCCAGGAGAACAGCCAAGTACAAACAACAATAGTATCACACTATAATTTTTCAAAGCTTTCTTTATTCTCTTTGTACATACCATCTTATTTATCCTTTATATTCTTACAAGATTAGTTATTGGATTCCAGTAATTCATTTAACTGGCCAAAGAACAATGTTGGCATATACAATGCACACCTGTCCTTGATTAGTTTTAACTCATCAATGCTGTAGTCTATTTCTGCATCAGCACCCTGTATTTTCATAGCCAAGGTATATAGTTTTATCTTTTCTTCACCCTTCATGTTTGATTCTTTTTGCCCAAAAGCCAAGAGGCAATCAAGCACTCTGTTTTTAAATGTCAATGCTTCAGTTTTCATGTTGCCAGAACTGTCTTTTTCCACAACACCATTATCATCCTTTACTACAATACGTGCATCTGTCAGATCACTTGCTTTCAAAATTTTGTTAAAATCCACTTTCATTTTTATTTCTCCTTAGTCTAAAACAGTTTCATCTACTACTGCATTATCTTCACGTATAGCTTTCATACCAAGCCTGTATGTTTTCATTAACCGGCCTTTTATAAACCTCTGTATGCCTTCTATCTCAGACTCGCCTTCTTCTAACGCAAATACTCTAAAGAAGCCAATTTTAAATTTAGCATACTTTTCAGATGTTATTGCTTTCTCTGGTATTGTTGGCATTATGTATTTCCTAATTAAAATGCAATATTCCTCTTGCTAAACCTGCACCAACTCTGGTTTCAGTACAATGCCCTATTTCCTGAAAATGCGTAGCTACTGCACCACCAACATTCCATACGTCCGCACTCCCCGCAGTTGCAGAGGAAATCAATCTATCACCCATTGCTGAACCTCCTGTATCCATAAGAATCTCTGCTATGCCAGCAACTACAACCCATGCTTCACTCCCATCGGCTATTCCTGCGTCTAAAACAATTCCTACAATCTCTTGACTATTTGCAGTAATCGTTGAAAAAGCGTCAGTGGTTCCAGTAGATGTTATCACTAACTGTCCCTTGACAGTAAGGCTACCTGTTTTGTTAGTCAACTTAATAGCATATCCACCTATGGAGGTGAGTTTTATTTTAGTTGTGGCCCCACCTGCTTCAACCTCATCACCAAATCGCACTAATCCAGAGTTTGTAAATATCGCCCAAGCGTTTGTTATTGCAGCGTTATCTACATCACCTATCCATAGACCATAGAAATTGTCAATAACGCTACCTAAAGAAGTGGAAATAGTTCCATGATCATATTTGAAACCATAAGCATCCGTCATAGAACTAAAAGCATTTTTTAGAATTGAACCAATAAAACATGCCGTTTTTGTTATAGTGCCATTATAAAAGCCAATAGCTTGTAATGTAGATTGAGTACCATAAAACTGTGCCACATCGTTGCCACCAACAGGTGGCCCAGGTTTACTAATAGCATTGTCAAACGCTGCTCCCTTGAATTGAGAACCATTAACGAATTGGGTAGGGTCTGCTGTTACTCCATGACTAAAAGAAGTATAAGTTGCTGTAGCCGTTCCACCAGTAGTGTAACCAGAACCAGAACTTGCAGCAATGCCCGCACCAAAGTTGCCATCAAACCTACACCCCCCTGTTGAAGTTAAAAAAGCATCACCCAAATCAAATTCATCATCCGTCTGGTCATAAGTAATTGTAGCAATATTACCAGAACTCAAGAATGACATTACTATATTATTGGCAGAACCAGTATTTCCTAATGTAAATAAATGCCCCTGCATGGTTATGTCGTCTGTTGAAGTGAGTTGCTCGGCAGTTAGGGTAGTAACTTCAGTGATAGCATTGCTGTTCATATCGAGAGTAGCATCCATCACATGACCAGCAACAGACCACTCAAGATTTGATAACTCAGAATGTGTTACTATGTCAATAAGCATACTGTATCTTTATTGCTCTCTTGGTTTTCTGATAGAAACTCTATCTTTAATAGCAGCAGTTTTATGACACATCTGGCATTTTGTTTTTATTGGTTTTCTAAGTATGATACTCTTTATCAATTGGCATATTGATAAAACATTCTTGATCCCAATAGGTGTAAAGAAAGTATGCCCACAGTCTGAGCATTTCCATACCTGTCTTTTGTACATAAGCTGTTTCATAATCTGAGGTACTATGATTAATTCATTGCTGGGCGTTGTACGCATAAGTGTCATTGTCTGTTCTTTGTTTAACACTTGCAACATTGCCCAAGGTCTTTCTTTCCAGCTTCCACTATCCTTTTTATATTCACTAAGGAAAGTTTCACAATAGCATGTATTAACCTCATCCATTAAAATACAGCCCCACACACCAATTATATTAATAGGTAAGACTGATGCTGCACCATACTTTTCACGATGCCCATCTACAGTTATCCAACCCCACTGATATATAAAACTTTTAGGTCTCATTAGCCTATACCTTTCAGTCTAAATATGATTGTTAATAATCTTTCACCAATAACAGGGAGTAAAAAAGCCATTGCAATAACCATACCAACAATAGTCCACTTTACTTTAGTCAATAGTTTCCCGTGACTACATGAATTAAAATGGTCTTTCATAATCTTAGGATGTATATCTTTAAGAAAGTGATCAAAGTATCTTCTCACTTCAAGTTCTGCTGCGTCTTTGACTTGTTTACTTTCCATGCTTAGGCTCCATTATCACCTCTGCTGATTTCGTACCATTTACCATCTGCTTTCTGTATCAATGTGAGTGTATCTGTATCTGTCATTGAGAAGTTTGCACTGCCATTTAAAAACATATTTGTCCCATCCGTTATGATTAAAGAGTGTTCAGCCATAAGGGTTACTGTCTGGCCAACAACACCATCAAGAAGATTAGTTATTGTGGTTGTCCCACCTGTAATCCAAATATTTTTGTTCTTTACTGAGGGTGTGGCACTGTTAGCAAGTGTATCTATCTCAAGGAAAATACCTGAAAACCAGTTATTGCTCTCAAGGAAAAAGTTGCCACTGCCTGTAACATTGGGCTTACCATTAACCAACAGCGGTCTTTTTATTGTGTTGCCTTGGAAGAAATCAAAATTTGTACCAGTAGACATATCAAAATTAACAATTACTACTCCACTACCACCTATAAAGGCATTGCCACTTATAAGATTGCTAAAGCCTCCTGTACCGTCAAGGTTAATCGCAGCTATAGTATGGTCATTAGAAAGAATGAGTGTGTTATCTGAGATGCGAGAATGAGAGGCAGTGCCAGACAGTAAGATAAATGGTGATGTTTGCGCATTTGCGTTTTCAAAATAACCCGCCGTAATTGCACAATAATTGGTATCATTCAAAACGATATTTGCTGCTGATGGGTCTATAGTTTGATTGACTTCAACTTGATCAATTACTGCACCATTAATGCCATCCATGAAAATAAATGCAGTATCACCTAAAACGTTGCACCTTGTGAATTGAGTTGCATTGTTTCTTAAAAAATCGCCGGTATCACTTACCTCACTAAATATACCGTAAACTCTCCCCCACACCTGGCTATCTACAATCTGCATGAAATGAGAACCACCTGCGATATGTATTCCATAATTACCGTTGTTAGTCCAGTTGTCTACTTGTACATCATGTATTCTTAACTGTTGAGCGTTTTCGACAAATATACCAGCATCAGCAGTTGAGGTGCACAACATATCAAAATCAGATATAGTTGATTGGTCAACATCATTTTCAGTATAGCTACAGGTGATAGCATTACCTGTACCACTGTAAACTAATTGAGTTATCTTGTCCTTGTTCTCACCAATGCCCACACCTTTTATATTAATACCAGATGGTTTGATTAAACCTGTAGCAAACAGATAAACCCCTGGTGGGAAGAATACTGTCCCACCATTAGTGGCAGCACCCGCAGCAGTAAGTGCTGCCTGTGTAGCTGCACTATCATCAGTAACACCATCTCCAACAGCACCAAAAGTTTTTACATTAAAAATAGGAATACCACTTAGTGTGGTCATTGCAGCATCAGCATCAGCAGCACCAAGTACAGTTTCCATATAGGCTGTTACTGATACACCTGTTGTGCCGGATAACAGAACAGGATCACCATCTCCATCATACCCTTGAAATTTACCTGCTCTGTTGGCAGCAGAATCCAATTCTGTTATTGCTGCTACATCATCCTGGATAGGTATTTTAAGGCATCTATCTACTTCCTCACCTATCTGTTGCATTGACATAACATTATTATCAAGTGAATTTTCAATAGCTGTTGTCTGAAGGCTTGTAACTGTGGGGAATGCTGATTCCTGGGTTATAGCAACAGTTCTTGTAATCAACAGTTGTGTGATGGTGTCAAGATACTGTGTTTGGAGTGTTCCTGAACCACCTATTACTATCCGGTTGTTATCCTCATCAACAAAATATTCATTTGCAGATGGAGATGAAGAACTCGTTCTTGTCATTACTACAATTACATCATCACCATTAGTATCAAAAAATGAAAGGAATACAGTAGCTACATCAATAATATCAAATGTATAAGCAAAAGTAAACTCAGAAGTATCATCTATATCATACGATATTTTTCTGTTTTCGTTTGTAATAGTCATTTTGAGTTACCTTAATAAATTATTTTACTCAATGATCATTCTTAAACAACTATTGCAAACCACACTCCCATGACTGAACAATAATTGCACCTGAGAAAGATGGATCATTGATATGATACATAAATGGCACAATGACATCACCTGTATCAAATGTGAATGCTGCTGTTGCTGTTGGGGCAGCACCGTCAATTGTATAAGTTACTGCTCCTGTAATATCAACAAAGACACCAAATGTGTGTGATTCACCATCTGCCCAATCAGCATTTGTCGTATCAGTTGTGACAGCATCAGAACCATTTAGGTCTGTCTCAATATTCAAAACACCTAATATAGAGTTTAATATTGCATAGTCATTGTAACTATTCACGGCAGCCTGATAAGGTTCAGCAAGTCTAAAACCAACTGCACAATCATCAGTACCAGCAATTGTTTGTATGCTGAACTTAACTTTAAGATAGAAAGCATCAGTATCAACTATGAATGCTCTGTTTGACTGTGCTGTAATACCTTGACTTACCTCAATACCTTCATCATCACCTTGATCTAAGCCAATATTAACACCACCCACTGCAATAACAGGTTGCAATATAGTTTGTCCCCCACCAATTATATGATATTCAAACATATCCATTGGGTAGAGCCATAGATTCTCATCACCAGTTGAACCAGTAGCAGCACCACCACCTGATGTTTTTGTTGAAACTATACCAACAGAATTAAATGTATTATATGTGGTTTCTGAAGTTGTTGCACCTATTGTAGTAGCAATACCAACAGTACTTCTGTATACAATTTCATTAGTACCATCAATAATTGTAACATCACTCAAGGTCATATTTTCATCATTAGACAAACCATTAGCGATAGATGATGCATCAAGTTTTACACCTGTTATTTTTGCTATAACAGAACCACAATTAATAACAACACCTGATGTATCTGTGATCACAACATCACCAAGGGCAACAATGTTTACATAATTTGTGTCAAGTATCAAAGATGTTGAAGTATACTTACCAGCAGTCAAGACAAGTGTGCGTGGATTCAATTCTGCAAGAGTACCCATAGCAGCATCACGATCAGAGGATGTGATGTAGTCATAGGCATTCTGCAATGTCTGACCTGTAGTTGTGCCAGGTGGGTAAGCCTGAACAGCATTTATCATCCTGCCAATCGGTACTGAGGAATACCCAAACACACTTGCTGCCAACAACACAACCATCAACATTACCACATAAAGTTTGTTCTTCTTCATTTTACTTCCCTTTCTTAATTGTTGTTAATTTTCAGTTATATGCACTACTACACTATAATGCATAAAAAATCAAGAACTTTTTTTATTTTATTTATCCAACTCTTTAATCAACTTAATTGTATTCTCTACTGAATTAACATGAGTTTTTAGTGTTGAAAACCTTGCCTTGCGTAAGATATGCTCTTGTGTTTGCTTTAAGGTTTCTGCACTTTTGTTCATTTTTCTTGTAAAGTTATCAAGTATGTTTAAAACTTTTTCTTCAGTAGGAGTTAATCTTTTTGTCTTTGCTTTACTATTTAGTTCTTTTTTTTGCTCAAATAACTTGAATATCTTTTCAGAAAAATCTTGTGGGTTCTCAACATCACCAAATGTAACTTCTCTTATTATTGCAATATCACTTGTGTCAAATAGTGGTTTGATAAATTCCTGAACAGGTGCTTGAAGTGGTATACCTGTTATTGTAGTTCCAAAATCCCATGATGATTTAATAGCATCAACAAAATCTTTTGCAATCTTTTCTGTCAACTTTTTATTATGGTCAATATCACCTTGGTTTTTTTCTTCAACAAACTCATCAAGCAATCTTACATTAGCTATAGTTTCTGTAATGTTTGTTGCTGCTGTTGCACCCGAATTTAATGTTTTAATTATTGGGTTTTCAACTGGTTCCCTGCCCCAAGGATAATTATTGCCAGCTATCTCAGCAGCAGCTATCTCAGCAGCAGTTGCTAAAATTTTTGTTATTGGATTTAATGATGCAATGCTTTTTCCTGTATCAATTAAAATATCTTTTGCTGTTTCTTTTTTCTCTTTTGGTTCCCTAAATTTAAACACGCCCAATAAAGCAAGAATTGCTTTTTCTCCTGTGTTAATTGACCACTTCAATCCTCGTTTCCAGAGTGCAACTGCAACAAGTGAAGCTGCAACTGCCCCTAATTTTTGCATTAGCCGTGATTTACTTATCTGTCCTTTACTAAACTGTATAAATGCACTATCAATAACATTGCCCATTGCATTTAATGCAGTACGGAACATCAAAAAAGAACGTCTTGCAAAACTTGGGCTTGACATTGATACACTTCTATCAAGCATATCAAACATAGGTTGTGATCTTCTTACAACATATTCAAGTCTTCTTGCTGCTGCAAATCTGAATGCCTCTGTGTCTATATCTGCTTCTGTAAACTTTGGTAACTGAGAAACATCTTGACCTTCCCACCCAAAAGGTGAAATACCTTTACCAACCCTTACTTTTGATAATAATTCTGGAACTACTAATTGATAATATATATTTGCAATTGCTTGCCTATCACCTTTGACAAGTCCCAGCATACCTTTATTTATTAACTTTTTTGTTTTACCAAAGTACAAAAGACTAAAAGCATCATCAGAAGCATTAATACCAACTTCAACACCAACTCTCCTGCTAATCCACCTCATTGCCATCAATGAAGAATCTTCTTCAATTCTTGTTATTGCTTCTGTACCATAAAACTTTATTATTACAGCACCCTGATTACCTGTTAGTGCTTGTGCTGCATAAAAGGACATAATCTGTGTGCCTCTTGTAGATATTCTAAAACCAAGTGCAGATGTGGTTCTTGCTTTTAGAATAAAACCACCAAACACATCAGCAATATCTCTACTGGTAGTAACAGCTTGTGCATTAGAAAATATTGTTATTAAATTCTTATGTTCTGCCCCCCTGCCACCAGCTTTAACAGAATCAATAAATGCTTTATCTGTCAACATTATTCTTGCATTTCTTAAAGGTAATGTCATACCAATAAGGGCTGCATCAGCTTCATCACCTGCTAAAGAAACCTCATGCCAAGGTTTTATCTTTAATGACTTTGTACCACCAGTTCTCTGTAAAAACCTCCCAACATTTTCAGGTGGTATAGATATTTTCCCTTTAGCACCTGAAACTCTTTCATCCCCCACTCTTGATCTTGGATAGTAATTTTGATCTCTTGCTATATCATGCCCAAATCTTAATTTGGCTATATTATTTATTTCTGGTTGTTTAATAACATTCATCTTTTCATCAATACTTAGTATGTCCATTGCCAATTTATTTTTTCTGACAATAGCTACAGCATCAAATATTTCTTTTTTTCTATCAACAACATCTTCGCCATGTGCATCTTTCTTGTACTTAAATTCCTTATCACCAACCTGTATACCCTCTGAATTTAATCTTTGTAAAAGATTATCAGGACTTCTTGTATCCATCTCAAGTGACATAAGTTCTGACATTGTTAGTTTCATCTTAACACCAGCCAAGGTTACTTTATGCTTTGTGAGGATTTGATCTAAATCAG
>SDBT01008033.1_pt1 | contig 17291 bp, 16 predicted proteins | sample 2277101 | NCBI WGS metagenome assembly SDBT01 (sample SAMN10404973, study PRJNA504765) | marine sediment metagenome | isolation source: marine sediment core GS10_PC15, 103 cmbsf | place: Arctic Ocean: Southern Knipovich Ridge | collected 2010
CAAGACTTTGGCTCAATTTCTGGGCGGCTTTCCGTAGAACATGCCGCTGGCTTGTTTCCAAACGGGCTGGCAGCCGCGTTCTACGAAATGCCCGTCTCTTCGGCGACTAACGGTACTATGAAACTAATTTGTCAGTGCTCTAGTGATTTGAGAATATGGGAGGTGAAATTGTGAGACATTTGATGATTGTGGAGGCGCCTGTAAATATAGTGCTGTTACTCGGCATTTCCTTGTATAGGGTAGAGCAAAAGGCTTGTAGGCGAGCCTCTTGCTAAGAAAAGAGGGGGAAAAGCGTAGAGTCATACTACATCTTTTCTACATTCATGTCTATACGGATTTTGCTGATTGCCCTGTTTCTTATACCCATTAACTCCCTCTGGTTGATGACCGCGTCCCTCTGGGGAGCCGGATATCCCACCACCGTATCTCTCTTCTTCAACGTTATATTCTATCTTTTCATACTGGTTCTTATCAACCAACTGATAAAGTCCGTATCTCCCAGGCGCGCCTTCTCAAAAAGAGATCTGCTTATAATCTATACCATGCTCGCGGTAGCTTCTGGCATAAATGGGCTTGATATGCTTCAGCTTATAGGGGCCACCATAGCAGGCCCTCACTTTCTGGCTACACCGGAGAATGAGTGGGAAGAGGTTTTTCTAAAATATATACCGTCATGGCTTGTGGTTTCGGACAAAACAACGCTGGAGAAATACGCCAAGGGCGAATCATCGCTTTATCTGATGAACAACCTCAAGCCCTGGGTGGCTCCGGCTCTTTTGTGGTCGGCTTTCACCATATCCCTTGTGCTTGTGATGCTGGGCCTGACGCTTATCCTGAGTTCCCGATGGGTCTCGGAGGAAAAACTCAGCTATCCCATAATCCAGCTTCCACTTCGCATGGTGGAATCGAGTTTTCTGCGAAACAGGGTCATGTGGCTGGGATTTGCCATCAGCATCTTCCTGGGGACGCTGAATGGGCTTCATTTTTTCTTTCCGGGCTTCCCCAGCATTGGAAAGCCCATAAACATCGGTCAGTATTTCACTGAAAAACCTCTGAACGCCATAGGCTGGCTTCCCATAGCTGTTCATCCCTTTGCCGTGGGACTTGGTTTCTTCATGCCGGTGGAGCTTTCGTTCTCGTGCTGGTTTTTCTATTTCTTCTGGAAATTCGAGAGGGTGCTGGCCGCTATATTGGGGCTTCGGGTGCAGGGGTTTCCATTCATAGATGAGCAGACCACCGGAGCCTATATTGGTTTCGCGCTGGTGGCCTTATGGATGGCTCGCAAGCATATAATCAGGGCATTCCGTCTCTCTCCATCTACATCAACTCCAGAGTCCAGAGGAGCGCACCGGTTTGCTATTGGCAGCATCATCGTAGGTGCGGTGGGGATAACCGCGTTTTGCCTCAGAGCAGGTATGGGCTTTAAAGCGATATTCCTCTTCTTCGCCGGATACTTCCTCATCTCCATCTCAATAGGCAGGATACGGGCGGAACTGGGGTCGCCGGTGCATGACCTGCATTTTTCCGGGCCTGGCAGGATGATGGTTTCCCTTCTGGGGACACGCAGGTTCAGCCAGGCGGATCTGACCATCACGTCACTTTTCTGGTATTTCAATCGCGCATACAGGAGTCATCCTATGCCGTGTATACTGGAGGGCGTTAAGCTGGGAGAGAGAACCGGCAGCTCTGCTTTCAGAGTGGGGATGTTCGTGCTTTTTGCCACTGTCCTTGCATCGCTTTGCGGCTTCTGGGCGCATTTGCAGGGAACATTTCGTCATGGTGGATGGGGTAAGATGTGGCCGGCTTATGAAACCTACAACAGGCTTTCCAGTTGGCTGACGACGCCCACCGGCGGCAGCCTATCATATATCTCAGCCTTCTCATTCGGTACCCTATTCGTCGTCATCCTGTCCATTGTTCGGATGCGATTCATCTGGTTCCCGCTGCATCCTGTTGGGCTGGTGGTCTCAAGCAGTTGGGGCATGAATCCGTTCTGGTTTTCCATATTCCTGAGCTGGGCCATAAAGTTTACCATCCTGAGATATGGAGGATTGAGGCTTTATCGAAAGAGCATACCATTGTTCTTAGGCTTCATCCTGGGGGAATTCATGGCCGACAGCGGGATTTGCATCGTGGGAACTCTGTTGAAGGTTCGGACGTACATCTGGTATGGCTAATCAATTCCATCCTCGATCAAGTAGGGGCACAATGCTTGTGCCCAGGCACGCGCAGCGTGCCCCTACGGGTTATTTTGGCGATACGAATTTACCGATCAAACCACTTAGAAAGTTGGATTGCAATTGAATCGTGATATAATGTGACAAAGTCAAGATAAAATCACTCAGCAACATTCATCGTACGGTCTGGCGATGAATAGGAGATAACAGCCTCAAACATCTCCTTGCCCGTATTAACTGCGTAGTGGTCTACTCCTTCCGGGATAAAGATGAGCATACCTTTTTTGAGATGATATACTTTATCCCCGATGCCGTGCTCACATTCACCTGAAAGTACATAGAGCAATTCTTCGCAGTTCGAGTGTATATGTGTTGCGTTCTTTGCCCCTGGCTTGATTTGCACCACGCCAAATGTCTGTTCAGCCTTTGGATTAATTTTGCTGTTCCAGAGCCATCGCAGTTCTCCCCAGGGGAATTCCTCAACTTCCACTTCCATAGAATCAACGACAATGCGTTCTTTTGCTTCCATTCGATTTATCTCCTTCTTTGCATTTCTAAGTTTGTCTCCATTTTCTATCTCACATTACTTGCTATCGCTTTCCTTCCAGCCCTCTGGCTTTCCGGCCTTCCGGTTTTCGTAGTTCTTATATCTCATACTGCAATTCCACCCACTGTCCGGTGCGTGCCGATTTGGCGATGCTGTCATGCACCAGCATAGAGCGATAGCTGCTGGCGATATCGCTTTGTATAACGCTTCGGTCGCCTGTATGAACAGCTTTGATAAACGCCTGTATTTCCGGTAGGAATCCAGACTCAGTTAAACCCTCCTGACCTGCTGTAGTAAGGTTGATTTGGTGTAATATATGATACACGCGATCATGAGCGAAGGTTAGGGAATGTCCATCTCGTGTAAACAGCATAGCATCTTTTTCGCCGTAAACAGTTACTTGCTCGTCCGGATACACTCCCGACGTATGCGCGCAAAAAGCTAACGAACCAACCGCTCCAGACTCAAATACCATCTGAATTGCCCACGTATTAGGCTCTGGGCTTAGAGCGTGAAGCCTTGTGACTTTTCCCATAAGCCAGGGCGCAAGATCCAGAAGGTGTATGCAGAAGTCCAGCAGGAAACTACTTCGCGGCGAAGTGTTTCTGTAGGTGCTGAAGGAACGCTGCATAACCAACATCGCAGGAGCGCCAAAATCAGGCATATTCATCTGCTCTTTCATGCGCACATAGATGGGTGTATATCGCTTCTTGAAGGCTGTCATGCAGAAATTTCCTGTTTCCTCCGCCACACGGGCGACTGCCAGCGCCCCCGCCGCATCAGGAGCGGGTGGCTTCTCAGTATAAACCGGTAATCCGGCTTTGAGGACTATGGGCGCTAACTGTGCGTGTTGTTCAGGGCCAATGCAGATTATAACGGCGTCCAGAGGAGCTTTGTCTAACATTTCCTCCATGCTCGTGAAAACCAGATTCGCCCCGAATTTCTCCGCGTTGCGCTTCGCCTTATTTTCGTCCAGATCACATACCGCCTCAAGCTCAACTTCTCGTATATATCCCAAAGATGGATATATCTTTTTGCTTGATAGTCCACCCGCGCCCACTATACCCAATTTTACCTTTTCCATGTCTCTATTCCTTTGCTATTGTGAACCATGCCTTAACTTGTACCTAATATTCTCAGGTGTAGCTCTGGTATCCTTTCCGCCTGTTCCATCTCAATTATATTGTCTTTGTCTTTCACAATAACCCTGCCCACTTCACGATAGACACAAGGCAACATCCTAAATATTTACAGGCTCACTGAATATGCTATAGTGCATCAGATACTCCTTTCCTGCTTTGTTCTAGTCTCATACGATTATGAACTATTTCCTTGCTCTTGTCAAGCTCTTCTCTGGCAAATAATCATTGATAACCTTGTTACAATATGGTATAATAAAATATGTATCTGGATCGGAGTAAAATGGAAGAGAGGGAGTTAGAAGCATAGAGATCGCTAGAAATTTTGGCGCCCGATGTTTCACAGCAAATATTAGTTACCGGAGTTGTGGAAAAGGGGAGCAGAAATTGAGTGATATTTCCTACCATGCAGAACTGAGGCTTTCAAGCAATCCGATCTACCTTCGGCCGGTGCGAACTTTTGTAAAGGATTTGGCTGAAAACATAGGCTTCAGCCATGACAAAATTTACGACATTGAAATAGCAGTGGACGAAATGTTCAGCAATGCTATTGAGCACGGGTCCGTTGGTACAGGCTCATGTATTGTGATTCGTTGTTTATCAACGGATGACATGATGAGAGTCATTGTCAGTGATGCTGGGCAGAAGAATGTCCCCAATTTAGCGTGGATCGATGCCTGGCTAGATACTGTCAAAAGAGGGGAAAAGTGCCCCGATACAGAGAGGGGGCATGGCTTGCTTGTGGCTCATAGTTTGACAGACGAAATGAACATAGAATCTAACTCGATGGGCGGTGTGGACGTCCATCTGGTAGTGTATAAGGAGAAACAACGAATAGCACAGGAATAACAGAGTATGCTGCAAACCACAGGTCGCAGTTAATATCGCTGAAAGGTATATGAACCTGAAGAAAAGTAGTCGATAACATGACAAGGAATTGCAGGGATCACAAGATGGGAAAGAATACAGTACCTGTGGTTAGTGATCCATATCCGTTCGTAGGGTTCGCATACCGATTCTATGAGTTGAGACATCGGAGGTGATTCAAATTAGGAAGTCAGACGTTACTTTTGAAACAAGAGCAGAAAATGGAGTGGATGTGATCGATATCAGCGGTCAGTTGGATGCCTTTACTACTCCCGACGTAAAAGCTGAGTTCAAGAAACTAATAGATGCCCGTCATTATAAGCTCGTCTTGAATTTACAGGGAGTGGATTATGTCAACAGTACCGCTATAGGAGCTATAGTAGCGGCGGCTCAGCAAGTGCGCAGGCGCAAAGGAGATCTCAGGATCTTCGGCCTGAAAGCGGATATTCGCAAAGTATTCGACCTTGTGGGCGCATCCAAAATACTGGAGATCTTTGATACCGAGCAGGACGCTGTGAATAGCTTCTGAAATATCATCCAGGCAGGCGATCAAAGACATTCGAAGCCTGTAAAATGTGTATTTGTGCTTGCATATCTGTAATACACTCTGTAGAATAATTCCTATAAGAGCCTATCCGAAAACCGGGTTTTGATATGGGTTGTGCCCACTTAACAGGTGGTTTTTGTATAGGCTCTATGTATCTCTACTTGTTCCCAGATGGAGGAATGACGAATAATGGCTAAATATGGCATAAACTTTCTGTTGTGGTCGGGTTCCTTTGATAAGGAGTCTCTACCATTGGTCAAGAAAGCCGCTGACATGGGTTTCGACGGTGTTGAGATCCCTATTTTCGACCCGGACGCTGTTGATATAAAAGCCACTAAAGAGGCACTGGCAGCAGCGGATATGGAGTGTACCGGTTGTAGTATTCTGGGCGACGACCGGGACCTGATAAGCGATGACCCGGCGATCCGTGAGAACGCGAAGAAGTACATGAAAGAGTGCATTGAGATATGCGCCGCTCTGGGTGCAAAAATCTTCTGCGGCCCGCTATACAGCGCGGTAGGTAAGCTGGTGGGCAGAAGTCGCACGGAGGAAGAATGGGATCTGGCGGTGGCCGGGCTGAAAGAAGTGGCAAGGGTTGCCGGCGATAATGACGTCAAACTCGCCATAGAGCCACTCAATCGCTTCGAGACGTATTTCATAAATATAGCCGAAGATGCGATAAAACTCGCCCGGGACGTGGATCATCCCAACGTCGGCCTGCATCTTGACACATTCCACATGAACATCGAGGAGAAGAATCTCTACGATGCCATCAAGAGCGCCGGTGATCTCCTGTTCCACATGCACTGCTGTGAGAACGACAGAGGAGCGCCAGGCAGCGGACACGTGGACTGGGATGGTGTCTTCAAGGCTCTCCATGAGTTAAGCTATGATGCGTGGATCGTGATAGAATCCTTCGTGCCAGGTATCGAGGCTATTGCTAAAGCTGCGGCTATATGGAGAGAATTGGATCCCGGCGGCCCTGACGCCGTAGCGAGTAATGGGCTGAAATTCCTCAAAACCCACGGTTAATACTACATTGAAAAACTAAGTAGGGGAGGGTAAATGGCCTTTGATCATTGATGATCAAAGGCCATTTACCCTCCCTTGTGTCGGACATGCAAATAACTATTTGGTTGACCACTACTCAGAGAGGCCAGCATGTGCATCGGCCTCCGCGATGATCGCCTTTAATGTATCCAGCGTCGCATCGGGCAATGGGCTTGGTTTATGACTGGATATCGCTTCGCGGGCGACCTCATTTGCCGTCTTGACGGCTGTAGGCTTTCCCGCTTCGATCCAGGGGGCATACGTCCGCCGGTCGAACAGGCGCGGGTACCATACTTCCTCGAAATGACGTAGCGTGTGCATAGATTCGATATAGCTCCCGCCCGGCCCCACTTCATGAATCACATCCAGAGCCATCATCTCCCGCGAGAGGTCAACTCCGCCCATCAGCCGACGGACAAAGCTGATAATTTCGTCGCACGTCACTATCATCTCATACGAGCAGGTCAGACCTGACTCGACGTACCCGATATCGTGTACCAGATTAGCTCCACTGAGCGCCGTCCACAGAATCCACAGGGCGCTTTCGATACCCGCCTGAATGTCCGGCAGCTTTGAGTCAGAACATCCCGAAAAACCCCAGATCGGCAGATGGTAATAGTAATGCCCCAGTTCGGCCATGCCCATGCAGTGCAGCATGAACTCTGGCGCGCCATAGATACACACCGCTGTGCGCATGTCTAACGGGCCTGCGCCAGATCCCCACACGAATGGCGTTCCCTTACGTCTGAGTTGCGCTATTACCAGGCCGCTCAACGCTTCAGCGCCGGACATCGCCAGACTTCCCGCCGGCGTCACCGGAGCCGTTGCGCCATCGACTGATCCCGGAGCGTATACCACTGGCAGCCCGTGGTCAGCCATCAACAGCAGCCTGCGCAGCGCCGTCTGTGAATGTTGCAGCGGCGACGTGGGTTCCAGATACGCCAGTATAAAGGGATTGAGTCTCAACTTGTCCGCGCCGCCAGCCACCGCCTCCGACATGGCTATGATGTCGGCCATTCCTGCTTCATCCCAGGCGGTAAAGACTACTGGTTTAGTGGTATTCTCAATCATGGCCAGGAACGAGCGCCGGTCGGAAGTCTCCGGCGGGATGTCCGAGGGGAGTGCCATAGACATGACAAAATCAAGATTAGGCAGGGAATCCACCAGCCGGGCGGCGTCGCCCACGTCCGACAAAAGCGACAACCTCCGTTCTCCTGTCTCCAGATCCAGCGTGTTGGGCAGGTCTGAACCAGTGCCGAAGTAGCTTTGATGCCCCTCCAGATACATGCGCGCCTCTCCCGTCCGATCGCAGAGCACAATCCGGGACGGAGCATAAAGCAGCGCATCCTCAACGACGGAAGCCGGAAACTTCACCAAGTTTTCATCCTCCACCACGCACCCGGCATCCTGAAGCAGAGCCAGCGCCTCATCCTCGTATACGCGCACGCCAGTATGACGAAGAATTTCCAGTATAGCCAGATGAATTTCGTCCAGTTGAGCGTCAGTAAACATACGACAGGGCGATAAATTGCCGGTTTTATTGGGTTGTGTATTCATGTTTGGTATCCTTTTCACTTTCTACCATTTCATTATTGACCAGCTATCTACTAAGTGGTTTAATCGGTAAGTAAGGGCGCATTCCCATAGTTTGGAAAGGGAAAAAACTATGGCATAATCTCCTTCCCGGTGTTATCCTAAAGGATAATTCAGTACAACCTTGGATAACCATGGGAGGAGATTATGTTTACAGAGATATTACAGGAATTGGCACAAGAGATCAAGGAAAAAGAAGCTGACTGGCTTGATCGATTGAAGAAGGGATTTTCATACGAGGAGATAGAGCACGAGATTTTAGATTTGGGTTTGGTATAGACGGTGGCAGGTTGCGACTGCGCCAGAACAAGCACGGACGTAAGCATTAGCTTCATCTGGCTTGAAGCGTCAGGGATATAACACACCATGGCGTGAACCGAAATTGCTGACCATCTATGTGCTGGATGATCAAGGGCATGTGGAAAAATCGTGTCGTCCTTTGCATGATGCCACATTAGGTGATGCCGATGTCAGGAATTTTTTCCCTTGATGTGCCAAACGGAAGATAGTATACTATCTCCGCGCGTTTGTGCCATTGTATCAGGCGTTTCTCTTTCTGCAAAAGGAGTCCAAAGTGAACATCATCTTAATCTCGCTGGATACTCTTACCGCTGGCCATTTGGGTTGTTATGGCTACTGGAGGGATACCTCCGCGAACCTCGACAGGTTCGCGGAGGGCGCGACCCTCTTCGAAAACTGCTTTGCTCCGGGAATACCGACGCAGCCTTGTTACACAACTACATTCTCTGGCCGCGTGCCTCTGGATCACGGCATTGTGGCTCACGGCGGGACATTCGATGTCCGACCGGGAGTTGTATTCGCGCAGGAGCTTCTCGCGGACGCTGGCTATCACACGGCCTGTGTGTCATCCCTGCCCCGGATGAAGCCGTGGTTTGGTCGTGGATGGAAAGAGAATATACCTCCATCCAAAATCGGGCGCTACATACAGATGGTAACGGCAGAATCAATAAATGGATCGGCGGTTCCCTGGTTACGAGGACGTAAACCGGGCGATAATTTCTTCCTGTTTCTTCACTATTGGGATGTGCATACGCCCTATTTCGCCCCTATGGAATACCGAAACCGGTTTTACGATGGGAATCCCGGCGATCCCAATCTTACGAGTTTTCTGCCATTTGAGAAAGATCCCTTCGCAGAATGGTGGCTGCGAGCTACTGATGACAATGGTGAATTCACAGGATGGATCGCACGGCTTGCCAGAGAAGCTGGCGTGGAAAAGATCACCGATGCGGAATACGTCGTCGCTCAGTATGATGCCGAACTTGCTTATCTGGACAATCACATCGTTGAGTTGTTTGATGCCCTCAAAGAAACCGGGCTTGAGGAAGATACGTTGGTAATGTTCATGGCTGATCACGGCGAGGAAATGTACGAGCACGGAATATTCTTCGATCATCATGGTCTGTATGATCCTAACATCCACACACCGTTATTCGCAAAACTTCCGGGACAGACGGAAGGACGGCGCGTTTCTCATCATGTGCGCCATCAGGACATAGCGGTCACGCTTTTGGATCTGGCTGGTGTATCAGTGCCCGAAGAAATGGTGGGCATGAGCCTGATGCCATTCCTGCGCGGAGAAACGCCGGATGAATGGCGCGATGATTCGCTCCTCACCGAGGAAAATTCGTGGATGAGCAAGTGGGCATTGCGAAAGGGCGGCTTCAAACTGATCAAAGCGCGCGCGAAGGACTGGCACAACTACCCGCCCAGAGAGCTTTACCACATACCCTCAGATCCGGGTGAAACTCATAATCTGGTGGAGTCAGAGCGCAAGCTGGCGGATGAAATGGACGAGGAACTGGAAGCCAGAATTTCGGAAGGTCTGAAGCGATATGGCCGAACAATTGACCCTATCGTGGAACAGGGGCTTTCACCCATGGGTGAGCGGGCGTGGGATTGGATAAAAAAATCAAAATACTGGTAAATACAGGTAGAACGAGGCTGCCAGCCCGTTTGCAGACAAACCAGCGGCATATTCTACGGATACATCCAAAATTCACGTGTCTGAATAATAGTAATATATGAATCCAGAATTGGTAAGGAGCATCATGAATACAGAAGCTGAGAAGATTCAGAAGACAATAGATGCCATCAAAAAAGATCGCCCAGATTACGATGAGATGCTTGATCTTTTCGGGGAGCTTATAATCAAGCAATCCGAATTTATGGGCAATGCAAAGGTCGATCCACCAGCCATCACAAAAGCCGCGGCTCAGGCGAAGCTGAAGAAAGGAAAGCCACTGTTAAGCAAGGAAGATTTTCAAATAGATACAGCCAATGCGTCTCGTTTTTTCAGGGAGCTTTGCGAGATATTTAGATCCGGAGATCAGGAGTTGAATGATGAGGTAGTGAAAATAGACTACGCTCTGGAGGAAGCTGATCTCAACCTGGAGGACGTATTTCAGAGCATTATATCAAATCCAGATCGGATCTCTGAGATCGCCGAATCGCTTTCACTGGACGGGGATGTTCTCCTCATACTGGCCATGTATAGCATCAGACCGTCGCTGGAGGCTAATATGTTCAGCGTTAAGGACATAGTAGAAAACGTGGTATGGACTCAACACATCTGCCCTATATGCGGTTCCAGTCCCGCCATCGCCGAACTGCGCCAGGTGGAATCGACCGGGGCAGTAGAAGGTGCGACCACTGAAGGGGCGGAGAGAATACTATATTGTTCCTTTTGCAGAAATGAATGGCGAGTTGAAAGGCTTTCGTGTGTTTTCTGCGGCAACACCGATTCTGAATCCCTGGGATACTTTTTCACAGAGGAGGAAAATGGATACAGGATCGACACCTGTAAGAAGTGCAGGAAGTATATAAAGACTATGGACTCCAGACTGATCTCACATGAGATTATCCCTCCAATAGACGATTTCTCCACACTGCATCTGGACCTTATCGCGCAAGAGGAGGGATATGAGAGGGAAGCATGGCTGATGTCATTCGGCGTTCAGCCTAAAAATGAAAGGAAAGATAATGGATAAGCTAAACGTTGCTGTTGTGGGCGCTGGCCGAAGAGCCGGAGGTTCGTGGCTGCCAGCTATCAACACTCTTGATGATCAACTGAACCTGTTGGCTGTCTGCAATACAGGCGCGCCCAGAGGCGAGGAGCAGGCCAAGAAATACGGCGTGAACTGGTACACGGACATCGAGAAGATGCTGGATAAGGAAAAGCCGGATTTCGTCGCTATTATCATCAATCCGGGTCAGACGCACATCGTCGCAAAGGCTGTTCTGGAGCGCGGAATCAGCATGATAACGGAAACGCCTGTCGCGTCCACAGTGGAAGATGCTGACATGCTCATCCAACTGGCCAAAGAAAAGGGAGCGCACATAGAGGTTGCTGAGAACCTGTATCGAGTGCCCTCGGAACGGATCAAGCGCGAGCTTATCCTGAACGGCGTGTTCGGCAAGGTATGGCGCGGACACAACAACAGCCAGACGCATAATTACCACGCCGTCAGCCTCGTCAGAAGCTACATTGGCTTTGACGTGCCCATAAAGAGAGTGATAGGCGTTCAGGGCGATTTTTCCATCGAGCCGCACGAGTATCGTGGCAACACTGCGAACAGAGAGCGCTCCCGTCATGCCATATTCTTCTTCGAGAATGGCGCTCTGGGCTTCTCGCACTTCACCAGCCTGACCTTTGGGTCGCCGCTGCGCGGTGTCAACTCTACAGAATTCTACGGCGAAAAAGGTATGGCTGTAGGCAGTCAATTGTTCGTTCTCAAAGACAAGAAAATCAGACATCCCATCAACATCAAGCGCGTGACGTGCAATGTGGACGGCATGGATGTTATGGATAAATTGGTCGCAGACACGAATCCAGAAGTCGTCTGGGACAATCCTTTCAAGAACTACAAGATGAGCGATGGGATGATAACTATCGCCTCAGAGTTAGCCAGTATCATGAAGGCCGTCCGCGAGGATGTGGAGCCGGAATATGGCGCAGTAAACGGTCGCATCGACAGGCAGATCGATCTGGCCATCAGCGAATCACACAAGAATGGCAACGCCCCTGTAGAGATCAATTGAGAACGGGTAGCACCAAGCATAAACTTTCCGTCCCTGAAGCCATGGTCAGGCAAATTGGTATACATTGTGATGAAACTATTCGGGCAAATCCCCCCAACCCCATAGGCGTAAGGGCCTGTAAAAAAATAACTTCCTTTTTTGTAGGGGTGGGTAAGCATTATCTGATGGAATCAGATAATGCTTACCCACCCTTGATGAATACGTCCATAAATGCCCGAACTACGGCGTTTTTCGGACATTCGGACAAATGACAGAGCAATATCACACCAACTCCCAATTCAGATGTATCATTATGATACACATCAAAACACCCGAAACCGATAGTCAAGTATGGCGAAACTATACACGAAATCAGGTTCCACAACACGAAATCTATGCCACATCTCAACTCAGAAACGCCGTAATCTTATGTATCAAAATGCAACATTAGCCAGCAATCAGCAGATACTATCTGTGAGGCAATAAAGCTGAAAACCAAAAACTGGAAACGAAATACAGCCGTCAACTCGATATGTATATTAGGTGATTCTTGCCACAGTTTTTATCTGTGAAAATCTGTGTTAATCTGTGGCTAATAAATTCCATAAGCCAACTTAGTGTCTTAGTGACTTCGTGCCTTTGTGTTAGAATACCACAACTGGAGATTGGAGAAGAAAAAATGAAAATCGTTAAACTTTATTAAACTTTTGTTCAACCACTCAAGCTAAACGTAGATACCATCAGTGTTTCAGGATTCTCAGAAATGACTGTTCTTCAGGATTAGGTGCAAAAATGAAGCATTGTTACCACAAATTAGCACCAGATTAGCGCAAAATCAGCTCAAATGATTCTGATCTTGCGTCTATATACTAGCCCTGATGATGGTACACGTCCCAGCCCATATACGTCTCGAAGGCTTCCGCCAGTATATCAGCCGAATGCGAGGCGTTCATCGCTACGTGGTGCTCAAAGCCGTTCTTGCAGACATATCGCAGCAAGCCCTGTAGATTTGGCACTTCCACCACAGCCCGACTGCCAAAGGTGTCCAGCGGATCATCCGTGAACATCCCATCGCCGATGTACGTGCGGATCATGCCGTTCCAATCGTCAGTTGTGACGCGCGCAAAACTCATTGGGCCGGCTGGCACTCGCCCCTCCATGGTTCCGTAGGTATTTTCCGTCCCCAGAGTCGTTGCCAGTACATCGGCGTTCGCCATCTTCACATCGTCAAAGAAGCTTTTTGCCCAGTTGCCACAGTGGAAGAGAACGCACTTGTCAGGGTCGCCGCCGTAGTTATTATTCCAGTCCACCAGCGCACTGGGCGTCCCTGAAGCCAGTTGCAGAGCATACATGGCAATGACGCCGGTGATGTCCACCTCACAGGCGCTGGGCATCAGTTTATTGCTCATCATGCTCATCAGCACACATGCGTTGATCCCATAGTTTTCCTGAATCGAAGTCCAGCATTGAAGGGCAGTCGCGTCTATTTCATTATCGGCCATCCAGTCATCAAGAACGATCCCCAGCTTTGCCATCTTGACCAGCGAATCCGAAGGTATGCCATCGGTACTTACATAACCGCTGATGGATTCCAGTCGCTCTTTGACTCCGGGATCATCATCAGCCAGCTTGTTCGCCGGGATGAGGATTTCCGACAGGTCGGTGGTGCAAACGGTGATACCATAAGCCTGCAAGAGCTTTTCGCTGAACCTGACAGTGTTAAAGGCATTGGGGCGCGCGCCAACTGCGCCCAGACGCGCATTTTTCAGCCCGTTCACTACTCTACAGACGCTTACGAACTTTTTCAGGTCATTCTTAAAGCTGTCAGTGCTGGGATAGACAGTGTGCAGATCGGTAATCGAAAATGGATAGCCATATTGCATAAGGTTGTTGCAGACTGAGATTTTGCCGCAGAAGGCATCCCTGCGCCGCTCTATGGTAAACTCGTTCAGATCATCCGGGTAGGCCTGAACGAGGATCGGCACATCCAGCGTGGACATTTTGATAGTATCGGCTACGCCCTTCTCGTCGCCAAAATTAGGAAGCACTACTAGAATCCCGTCGATGATGTCCCTGTTAGCCTTGAACAGAGCCGCGCATTTTTTGGCATCTTCCCACGTTTCGACCCCGCCCAGCTCAGTATCATCCTCATTCAGAAGAACAGACTCGATTCCCAGTTCCTCAAACACTGACAGAATTTCCTGCCTTCCTTCTGAAACCAGTCTGCTGGGGAAGAAATTCCGGTTGCCTATAATCAGTCCCAACGTCGTCTTGCTCATGCTAATTCACTCCTTTTCAGGCGGGTAAATCTTCTCAGGAGTCACCCGTCCTTTTGGTCTCTCGATCAACTCAATCGTAACTCCAATCTCACTTTCAGTATCCAGATAAGCATAGTGTCCGTCGCCATCGAGACCGAAGCCGGAGCCATCCTGAGTCATGGGAAAGCCATTGGCCTCAGCCTGCGCGATAGCTGCCCTCATATCATCCACCAGCACGCCGAAATGATGCACGCCGTAGCCGTGCTCTTTGACAAAATCCGCATAGATAGTATCGCCTTCCAATGGCTCGATTAGTTCAATACGCAGATCACCGATGTAGGAGAGCGCCACTCGCATTTTATATTCGGCAGGCTTACTATAATAGCTCATCTTTTTGACCAGAGGTTTGCCGTATGTGTAGAAATGCCAGGGGCCTATGCCAAATAGCTTCCAGTATTTCTCCACTGCTTTGTCCAGATCCTCTACAATAATGCAGACCTGCGCTATGCCGTCCTTAAGGAACGGAACCGCCCCTTTCGTCGCTTTGTCGGACATTAAGAACTCCTTTTCCAGCTATGGCAATAACGCAGCCTTCAGAACTTTTCCATCAAGCGCCATTGTCACCGCATTCTTAAATTCAGACATCGGGAATCGGTGGGTGACTAGATTATCACCCGGGATTCTGCCGGAAGCCAGGAGCTTCAGGGCGATGATCTGATGTCTCGGTGCGAAAGTCGTTGTTCCGATGAGAGTTAGCGCGTTATAGTGGACAATGTTCATATCCACGGCAGGCTTACAGTCATCCCTGGGCAAGCCGCCAAAAAGCAGGATTCTTCCAGCTTTATTCGCCATTTCCACCGCCTGAACCTGCGTGGATGGTACTGGATTCGCTGTAATGACAACATCCGCACCCTTGCCACCAGTTATTCGGCGGACCTCCTCCACCAGATCAACCTGGGCAGCGTTGATAGTCACATCAGGCTCAAAAGCCTGACACATTTTGAGTCGATCTTCCGAAATATCAGCGATGATGATCTTATCAGCACCCCTGGCGCGCCCCAGACTGGTATGAATACAGCCAATAGGCCCCGCACCGATGATGACCATAGTATCTCCCAGGCCTATCTGTCCCCTTTGCTGCGCGTTCACGCAGGATGAAATAGGCTCGGAAATGGCAGCGATGACAGGGTCCAATCCATCTGGCACAGGTCTGATAGTTCCCCGCTTTGCGCTTTCCTCCGGGATGGCGATATATTCAGCAAAACCGCCCTGCCATGCCTGAGCGATCTCCTGGTGATTTTCACAAAGCTCGTACCTGCCATCGAGGCAGAAGTCGCAATAGCCGCAGTAGACCACCGGCCCAACAGCCAGCACGTCGCCTTCTTTCCACTGTCCCTGATAGTCGGAACCTACCTCCACTACGGTTCCGCTGATCTCATGACCGATGATCCAGGGAAAAGCAACTTTGCTGTGGCCGCTTCGTAGAGTTCTCAAGTCCGATCCACACAGCCCGCAGGCGATAATCTTGAGTAGAAATCCACCGGCGGGACACTCTGGCACAGGTACATCCTCCAGCTCAAACTGCATTGGGGCGTATATAACCACAGCTTTCATAGTATCTTTCATTACTCGCCCTCCGATTTCATCATGGCATCCTGCATCTGACGAAGCTTATATACAAAAGACGACGCGTCCGGCGCGAAATTATCTTCGGTAAGCATTTCTCCCCTTGGGATGTCTTTCAGCACTTTGCCGCCGGGAGCGATGCCCATAGGAATGCCTTTCTTTGCGCGAGCTTCCTCATAGGTATAGACTAAATTAAAGAAATCGAATTCTCCTATACCGCCTACAGTTTCGCCTGCTTTCAGGTCTCGTTTAGCCATAGACACAATCTCAGAGACCATCGTTTCTGCAATCACGGTGGTCTCTTTGTAGATGACTGTTTCAGCAGCGGCAATGGGTGTTTCTATGTTGCAGAGGTGAAAAGGTCGATAGAACATATAATATGGGCCAGATCCCATCGCGAGGAAACCCATATCTTTTATGATACGCGGTTCGTCAGTGCAGACTATGGCGAACACGCCCGGCGCAACCTTACCAGTGGAGTAATCGACGCAGCCCCGCTTGCTGAAAATGCCGCCATCCTCCTTCGGAATATACACATTTACCAGTTCCTCCAGATCCACTTTGGGGCCGTGCATACCGGGCACGTCCGGAACCAGGCCGGTAGCGTTGGAGACTGCCGCCATTTCCACCATCGTTTTAGTTCCATCCTGAAAGGAAGCTAACATTTTGGGATTCATGTCCTTGCTCTCAGCTTCCTCGCGGCACGAATCCGGCGTGGCGTAATGGTTGAGTGGATTGTTCTTGCCCTTTCCCAGACACACTACCTCAAAACCTATAGTTCGTGAGAAATCGTAAAGCATCTTGCAGACACCCGGCTCGTCACCAGATGCAACGGTGTAGACGCAGCCTGCTTTCTGTGCCATACGGCTCAGGAAGACGCCCACGGTAACGTCTGTTTCCACGTTCAGCATTACAATATTCTTCTGATTTACAATGCTATCCCACGCCACGTGCGCGCCGATTTCGGTATATCCAGTAGCTTCGACCAGAACATCAAGGCTTTCCAATCGGGGCAGCAGCAGCGCATCTTCAGTGACCAGACATCTGCCGCTCAGTATAGCATCTTCGGCTTCGTTCCGATCGTTAGTGATGCAGACTCCCGATCCGGAAATACCCATGCTCTCCAGTTCAGCCAGCGGTCGGTTGATGTCGATATCGGATATGGCTACGGTTTCCATGCCTGCCATTTTCCCTGTCACATGCACAAGTCCCGATCCCATCTGTCCGCATCCCACCAGACCCAGGCGGATCGGATTATCGTCCGCCTCTCTTTTCTGTAAGTGTTTGTATAGTTCCATGTAATATCGCTCCTAAAGCTCTTAAATAAGTTTTCGGTCATCAGTTTTCAGTAATCAGTAAATGCAATTAAAAAGCGTGTTCTCCTGCAGGACTGACAACCGACAACTGATAACCGATAACCGATAACTAATTCCTCATATCCGTGAA
>SDBT01008034.1_pt1 | contig 17289 bp, 20 predicted proteins | sample 2277101 | NCBI WGS metagenome assembly SDBT01 (sample SAMN10404973, study PRJNA504765) | marine sediment metagenome | isolation source: marine sediment core GS10_PC15, 103 cmbsf | place: Arctic Ocean: Southern Knipovich Ridge | collected 2010
CCTCTCCACACTCGCTCACGCTCATGCAGTTGCCTTCGGCTAGCGGTTCGTCGGGTCAACGTCCGCAGAGGTCTTCCACCTCCTAGCTATCGCCCATGCCGGGCGTACAAGATTCGGCGGATAGGGATATCCGCCCTACGTAGGGCAGGTATCCATACCTGCCAATGGTGAATGGTTTATCCAACGACTCGGCGGATAGGGATATCCGCCCTACAGGCACCCTCGTAGAAAAGATTTAGCGGAAATTTATATCCGGATGCGATAGAGGATCGCAACCAGGTTCATGAGGCGTTTATTTAAAAATAAGCGGAAAATATAAAATCGTCGAATAGCCGCCCTCAATAAGCGGAAAATACAAAATCGTCGGATTGCCGCAATCGCGCAATTTAAACGAAGCAATGCGCGTCTGCCAGGGTCTATACCCACTCACGGCGTAGTATTCCTGAGTGTACCAGAAGGTGCAGTCATCGACCGGATCAACTGCCATCATGCTGTAATCACCCCAGCGGCTATAAGAGGATGTCTGGTACCCGCTGCCGGAGACGATATCGCCCTCGCTGAAAGTCATCTGCCCGGGCGGGTCCTCAGCAAGGCGACCGGTGAAGCGGATGGAAGGATAAGTTGTCATGCTGGAAACAGAATAACCCAGCCCAATGTCGCCTCTGCCATTCATAGCGACGCTGCCCATCCAGCGGTGGTCGCTGTCAGGCGCCCAGGTCCCCTGCTGGAAGATGCTCCATCCGCCTCCAGTTTTTCGCATTTCGCACCAACGCACGCCGGCGCGATCGCCGCCTGTGTCCACGGTGTGGTTGACAACCAGGCTCTGGTGATCGCCAAAGTTACGGTACTGTAAACGGTACATCAGCCGGTCAGATATGGCATCGACATTTATACCGCCCGGCTGCGGGATGCAGTTGGGGTCGCCGGAGCACATATTTGAATCGAAAGGAGCGGTTGGAACTGCGTTTTGAAAGGTAAATGAGGCAGAGGGAGCAGCCCAGTTCACGCTGAAGTTCCAGATTTGGAGCTGGTCAGGCGAATAGCCCCAGGCATTGTCGTCCATCTGTACAAAGGGGTTCGGGGAGCCTTGCGGAGGCGGGGGACCATCCAAATCCGCCGGCAGCATGCCTCCCAGAGTCTCATCGACCGTGAATAGATCAAAAAAGATCATACGGGGGGCTGGATCCCCCCCAACTATCATCCGATCGCGTTCAAATACCGCGACGCCCTGACCCGCCCAATCCCAGCCGGAGTCATACTCAACCTGGTTGACGGTCATATAGTAACCGTCCGGCCAGACTCCGAATTTGGGGTAATCGTTCAGCTTGGTCTCGCTGATCAAAAATTCGTAGCGGTGCCACTGAAGGGTGGGATCGCCTGTGGCAGAAACGGCGATGCACTGGTAATAGGGTCCATTTAGTTTGTTGGGGAGGGCGAATTGGCTGAGCAGCCAGCGGTCTGCCAGGTGATCGTAAAGCACGATCGGATCACCGCTGTTGGTCGTTTGACACGGTCCCCCAAAGTCCAGGAAGGGGGTGTTGTTGTTCAGCGGTCCAAGGAGAAGGTTCCCATTTCGATCATACACAGCAAACGACAGATTGACGATCTGCACATAGTGATTGGGACCGATATCTCCGTTCGTGTCAGGCGGTAAGACGTTGTTAACGTTGTTCAGTCCTTCAAAATTGACGGTCGTGGGCGGCGCGGTCACCCCTGGAAATGACTTCTGCATTATTGGGTCAATGCTCTGTACGGTCTTCTTGAGCTGGTTTCTGGGGAGAGATAATAAGGGAATCTCGAGCGCCTGGTCAGGAGCCAGCATCTCGGGTCGGTTGAGTGCAAGATCATGCAAAGGCGGTGAGGTGTCCCAGCGGGAGGCGGACCGAACAACCGGATTCAATTCCGCCGTCTGAGCCCCCACAGAGCCGTCTCCGAGCGCGTTGAACGGCACAAGGAGCGTCAACAGTGCAACGATCAGAAGAGCAAACCTGTTTTTCTGCACCTGTATATAAATAACAGCAATCTCCTTTACATCTTAGTCAATAAAAAAAATACTGGCATGTGCCAGCATTTTAACGGTAACAGAATGATACGTCCAGTGAACAAATTTTAATGAAAAGTTTCTATTACACTTATTTATGTCGGGGCAGCAAACCCCGACAGGACAGGCGTTACGATCATTCTCTATCAACCGGTGAGACCGAAGGTGAGATCAAAAACGGTTAAGCGGGGATGCAGGAAGGATTAAATCGGACCGATAAAGCTTTTTATTATTTTGAAGAGAATTCGCAAACCAACAAGCGGCGCACCGGCTGGTTGAATTGTCAGTACTTAACGGCTGCAATCGTCTTAATCCAATCAATCCGGTTTACGGCAGTTTGGCGACTATAGCCGCGAATTCCTCTACTGTGAACGCCTTCAAGGTCTTTGTGCGCACATACCCGTCCTTAGCCAGTCCCAGTATGAATGTCGCCATCGTCTCGTCATCCGTCCCCTCCGCAATCGCGACGTAATCGTATTCGCCCATGACCATGTAGAAAGCGAGCATCTTTCCGCCTATCGCTTCACCAGCTTTTGCGGCTGCTGCAACCCGCGCAGGACCATCCTTGATCTCCGCAACACCTTTTTCAGTCAAATTCATCAACAAAACATAATGTGGCATCTTATTTATCTCCTTACGTATATTCGCTAAACCTCTTTGACTTATTTTACATTCACGACCGAATCAGCAAGCTGACCTGGCAGCTTTCAAAAGGATGCCGGTGCGCCGCGGCTGCCTCCTTTTTAGAATGGTTCCAACTGCTGCAGATTCCTCGAAATTAATAAAAAACAACCACCAACAAATCATCAGCGGTCGTTCATGGATACTATCCTGGTGCCAGGTTACTTTACTTCCCTGGATACGCCAGCGTTGAGAGTGTGTTGGTGTGTGAATTTGTGTAGATTGATTATACAATCAAGAACCAGATACTGTCAACACACACGTCATGTTAATGTTACATGCACATGAGTCATGTGTATGTTCTGCAAATATTAAACTGTTCGCACAAGTCTGGGATTGGAGGATATGCAGCAGGGTGCAAGCTGAATTAAGTCAGACAGAAACACAAACACCATACTGTACGCAGTCGGTCAACACACAGTACGAGGTGCGATAGATCCATGCTCGATTAAACACACAGTACGAGGCGCGATAAATCCGTGCTTGACATGGCAGAAACTCATCTGTATAATTATCGGATACCGATAACGTTACCCGATATTATGCTCCGTAATATATTTCTAGGTTTTATTAAACTACACATACTGTATCACGCGGGACAGAGTCCTGTCTTTGGACTTGGTCTGATCAGCGAGTTGGAGACGCATGGCTACCGGCTCAGTCCCGGCACGCTCTATCCAGTATTGCATGCACTTGAACGTGATGGCTTTCTTGCGTGTGAGAAGAAGATCGTCAACGGTAAACTGCGGAAATACTATACCTCGACGGAGAGTGGGGCAGCGGTATTGGCAGAGGCATATGCGAAAGCCCGTGAACTGCTGGATGAGATTCAGCCAAACTAACACAGGGAGACAAACTGCATGACTTCACCAACCCAAAGTAAAACCGAAAGAGCGACCCTGCGTGATCTGCCGCGCAATGTGTGGGCGGTAAGCCTGACAAGCTTTTTAATGGACATCTCAAGCGAGATGGTGATCAACATCCTGCCGCTTTTCTTATTCAATGTTTTGGGTGTCAGGATGAGCTTAATCGGCGTCATCGAAGGCATCGCCGAAGCAACCGCCAGCCTGCTGAAGCTGTTCTCGGGGTGGTTTTCGGATAGATTGCAGGCGCGAAAATGGCTGGCTGTCTCCGGCTATGCCATCTCTGCCCTGGTGAAACCATTTTTTTACTTCGCTAACAGCTGGATAACAATCGCAGCGGTGCGCTTTACCGACCGGGTGGGAAAAGGCATCCGCACGGCACCACGCGATGCGCTGGTGGCAGACTCTGTCACGGAAAAAACACGCGGTCTGGCATTCGGTTTTCACCGGGCGGCGGACACTGCTGGAGCTACATTAGGGCTGCTGGTGGCATTGGGCGTGGTCTGGTACGTCCAGTCTAACGTCGTTCAATTAGGCGAGTCTACTTTTCGAATAATCGTACTGGTCAGCCTGATCCCTGCAGCTCTGGCGGTATTGACCCTCGCGATCGGCGCCCAGGATGTACCGGTCACCGGTCAACGTGCGGCACCAAAATTTGCTTTCAAGTCTCTGGGGAAGCCATTCATGGTCTTCATGGTCATAGTCAGCGTGTTCGAAATTGGCAACTCGTCCGACGCATTCCTGGTACTGCGAGCCCAGGAGCGTGGTCTGAGCGTGACAGGGATCTTATCCATGCTGGTAGTCTTCAATCTGGTGTACACATTAGTCTCCACACCGGCAGGAGCGCTATCCGACAGGATAGGACGTAAGCGCCTGATCATTGCTGGCTGGCTTGTGTATGCCGTGGTCTACCTGGGATTTGGGCTGGCACAGAACGCCGTTCAAGTTTGGGTGTTGTATGCGTTCTATGGGCTGTATTACGGTCTGGCTTACGGCACATCTAAGGCTATGATCGCCGACCTGGTTCCAGAGAATGTGCGCGGTACGGCATACGGTACTTATAACGCAGCCATAGGCATCCTGGATTTTCCCGCTTCGGTAATCGCTGGTGTGTTGTGGCAGGGCGTGGGAGCGTGGACCGGACTCGGCGCCGCGGCTCCGTTCATATTCGGCTCGGCAGCGGCAATACTGGCGGCTCTGCTGATGGCAACCTGGATGCCATCGGTGGAGAGGGACCATTAGGTTTATAATATGACATCTACCGAATTTCCAATATATCAAGTCTCAAGTACCGCGGGAGGTTCAGAATGAAAATATCAAGAATTGGTATGATACTGCTGGCTATCTGGCTGATCCTTTTCGGTCTATCCGGTTTCCTCAACATCGGCGACCTCAAAATGATACTGAATGTGCTTGCCATTATCGCCGGCATCCTGATCCTGCTGGGGCGATAGATTTTAACTTTATGAGCCACGATCATTCTCACGACAGCACTGGCGACTTGAGGCTCGCGTTCTTCCTGAACCTGTCCTTCACGATCATAGAGATCGCAGGCGGTATCTGGACCAACAGTCTGGCGATACTCTCCGACGCGATTCACGACCTGGGTGACAGCCTGTCGCTAGGTATGGCATGGTATCTGGAAACCTATGCACGCAAGGACAAGGATAAGAAATATTCATACGGATACCGTCGTTATTCCTTGTTGAGCGCCCTGATAAATACCGTCGTCCTGATCGTAGGGTCGGTTTTTATTCTATCCAGAGCTGTTACGCGCCTTTTCAATCCCGAGCCGGTCGATGCCAAGGGGATGATCTTTTTCGCCGTCCTGGGGATCATTGTGAACGGGTTGGCGATGCTACGACTGCGGGGCGGCAAATCTCTCAACGCCCAGGTTGTCGCCTGGCACCTGATCGAGGACGTGCTTGGCTGGGTGGCAGTGCTGATCATGAGCATCGTGCTGTTGTTTACCGATCTCTATATCCTGGACCCAATCTTTTCCATCCTGATCACCGGCTTTGTGCTCTATAATGTGATCAAGAATCTCAAAAAAACGCTGGCGCTCTTCCTGCAAGCTGTTCCCGAAAACATGGATTTAGAAATGATCGAAAACCGGCTTCTGGCAATCGACAATGTTTGCTCCAGCCACCACACCCACATCTGGTCGATGGATGGCGAGCATCACGTACTGACAACGCACCTGGTGGTCGAGGAAGACACATCCCAAGGTGAGGTGCTGTGTATCAAAGAAGATATCAACCAACTCAGCAAAGAAATGGGCTTCCTGCACACAACCGTGGAAATCGAATACGGCGATGAAAAATGCAGCATGGCGGAAAGGAGTTAATAATGAGTTTTACAATGACCAAAGACGAGAGGGAAGCCTTCCTGGCTGACCTGCACGTCGGCATCCTTGGGATAAACGCCGAAGGGCGCGCCCCGGTAATGGTGCCAATCTGGTACTTTTACGAACCAGGCGCCGAGATCGTATTTATCACCAATAAAGGTGCTAAGAAGATCGATCTGTTGAAAAAAGCAGGCCGCTTCAGCCTGTGTGTACAGAATGAGCAATCTCCCTACAGTTTTGTAAGCGTAGAAGGGGCGGTCATTTCGATCAAGAAAGCCAATCATCAAAACGACCTTACCCCTCTGGCGCAGCGCTACCTGGGTGTGGAAAAGGGCAACAAGTACGTCAACGACACTCAAGGAGATAGTGAAGTATTGGTGCGGATGCGACCAGAGCGCTGGTTCAGCGCCGATTATGGAAAGAGCTAAAAGAGGAACAGCATGACACAACACCCGCACCTGGACCCATCAGCATTCTTTTTGGAAGGCGGCTCTACCGGGATACTGCTACTCCACGGCTTCACCGGCTCCCCTCCCGAGATGCTCCTGGTAGGAGAATATCTGAACGAACGCGACCTGACCGTCTCGGCGCCGCTGCTTCCCGGTCACGGCACAACAGTAGAAGACCTGGACACGCGCACATGGGAAGATTGGACCAGCTATGTCGAAAGCGCACTGGGAGATCTTCAGAAACGCTGCGAGACTGTGTTCGTGGCTGGACTGTCTCTCGGCGCCCTGCTCGCGCTCTACCTGGCAGCACAGCATGATGAATTAGCCGGTGCGATCTCTTACTCCGCACCGATGGGCGTCACCGATTGGCGCAGCAATTTAGTACCCATATTCAAAAAATTTATCCCCCAGGTATCCAAATCCGAAGATTTCATGACCGATCCTGAAGCCAAACTGCAAAATTGGTCGTACGAAACAACTCCTACTTCGGCTACCCATGAAGTCCTGAAATTCAAGGGAGAAGTCAAGCATTTGCTGCCCAGCATTAATTGCCCTTTGTTAATCATCAACAGCAGCGAGGACCCAGTAATTCGCCTGGACAGCGGGCAGTACGTTTATGTACACACTAGTTCAACAGACAAGAAACTGATCATGCTGCACAACTGTGGTCACGTCATTACTGTAGACAGCGAATGGGAGCAGGTGGCTGAAGAGACGTATAATTTCATAAAAAATCGGGTATAAGATGGCTGAAACCAGCTTGCGAAACTGCGCATGCTTGAAAGGAGAACTACGATGAAAAGCTACCGTAAAGAATTATGGTTTAACGTTCCCAGCCGGCGGGAATTCATCAACATTACCCCTCAGGTTGGGGAATGCATGAATGAGAGCGGGATCCGGGAGGGATTGGCGCTGGTGAACGCCATGCACATTACAGCATCCGTGTTCATCAACGACGACGAATACGGGCTGCACCAGGACTACGAAAAATGGTTGGAGGGACTGGCTCCACACGAGCCTGTAAGCAGCTACCTACACAATCGCACGGGCGAGGACAACGCTGACGCTCACCTAAAGCGGCAGGTCATGGGGCGCGAGGTAGTGGTGGCAGTAACGAACGGGCGCTTAGATTTCGGTCCGTGGGAGCAGATTTTTTACGGTGAATTTGACGGTCGGCGCCGCAAGCGCGTACTGGTCAAGATCATTGGAGAATGAATGTCTGCCTGCTAAGCCCTATGGTTTGCGAATGTCCACAATCGAAGCTGCACACTCAAGTTGTTGTTGATCCAACGTGATCAAACAATCTTCCAATTGACTTGCTAAGGCAACATAAATCGCGTCACATCCACGGATGCGATAATCGCCGGCAATGACAGCCGCTTGCTCAGCTAATGCACGGGTTACCGGCACCAGTTCAATCACTCTTGAGCGCTTTAGCTGCCCCACAACTCGGTGAGCCAGCGCCAAGTCCCCCACTCCACGACTCAGAGCAGCGGCTACCTCCGATAATAAGATGACCGGCGCTGCGATCGTTTGCGGTTTTTTTATTGCCTGCTCGAACCACGCCCAACTGCTGGTGTGTTCTTTTTCTTTTGCATTAATCAAGGCGACATAGACGCTTGCATCAATTACAGCCATGCGTCTACCTTCTCTGCTCAGTGATAAGTTCCACCCCGCTTTTGTCTGATGTCCAGTTCTCGGCAATATCCTGCGCCAGAGATTTCATTTCTATCAGCGTTTCATCGATTTCGACCTTTCGCAGCCGCTCCACCTCTTCTCGGGTCAGAGGTCGCAGCACCGCCACAGGTTCACCTCGCAGGGTAACAATATATTCAGTCATCTCCTCGCGGACTGCGCGTAAAACATGAGATGTTCTATTCTTTAACTCACGCACACCGATAGTGTTCGGCATTGTCTACTTCCTTTCCGCATGTAGCTACATGGTGGCTACATTATAGCCGCGAATTAAAACGGGGTCAACGTGTTTTTTCTGGTAACTGATGACGAATACTGGCTCTATTGGTCTAGCTACCTATTAAAGGTGCGATGTGCTTTCGAAGTGTATTGTACCTACCATCGTTTAAACCAGGGTAAAATATCAAATCCAACAGCCATGAAATCCCTCCCCTCGCCCTCCCTGATTATAAGCAAGAAGCACGCCATGCGATTCCTGCTGGCGCACCAACGACTATGGTCGCCCAGGCAGTTGAAGGGCAAAGCCGGTGTTTTGGATTTTGTTTCTCACGTGGGCTGCATCCAGTACGATCCCATAAACGTTGTCGGTCGCAACCCGGATCTGGTGCTGCAATCGCGGTTGAAGGACTACCGTCCAGCTCTTTTAGAGGAGCTTCTATATAAGGACCGCGAACTTCTAGATGGTCTTGACAAGGTTCAATCGATATATGCGACTAGTGATTGGGCTTGCTTTACTCGCCGCAGAAACAGCGCGATAGAGCGTTACAGTAATCCGAGTGATCCCCCTGCAGCGATCGCCCCAGAAGTGATCGAGGAAATCCGGTTGAATGGTCCTTTATCCTCCCTCGACTTTAAGAACACCGATACAATAGAATGGTCATGGGGACAGCACACCCGGTTGGTACGAGCTTCTCTCGAAATACTAAACGCTATGGGCGCTGTGGGAGTGCATCACAAGGTGAACACCCGCCGGGTCTTCGACCTTACGGAACGCCTGATCCCGCCCGCTATTCTTCATGCCCGCGATCCCAATCAAACCGCAGAGGACTACCAGGACTGGCATATTCTGCGCCGGGTGGCTGGTCTCGGATTGGCAAACCCAAGCGCAGCGCAATACTGGCTGGGCATCCTGAACGTAAATGGTGAAACACGACGATCGGTCCTCAGACGATTGGTAGAAAACGGCAAACTGGCACCTATTGCTATCGAAGACCTCCCCAAGCGCACATTTTTCATGCGCACAAGCGACCTGCCCACCCTTAAGATTGTACAAAGCAAAAAGGCTCCAAAGGCGAGGGCAGCGATTCTTGCCGCACTTGACAATTTAATGTGGGATCGCGACCTGATGCGGTGGGTTTTCGATTTCGACTACATCTGGGAAGTTTACAAACCAGCCGACAAGCGCAGACACGGATACTACGTGCTCCCGGTGCTGTACGGCGAGCGGTTCGTGGCGCGCTTCGAACCAACCTTTGATAAAAAGACCCGCCAATTGAATATCGTGAATTGGTGGTGGGAAGCAGAAGTACGACGAGACGAAAGGATGGAAGTTGAATTGACCGCTTGTTTGCGCCAATTTATGGGTTACCTGGAAGTCAGCCGCCTGGTAATTGGAGATAAAATAAAGGGGGATAAAAATCTGTACTGGCTGAGAGAATTGGAAAGATCATAAAGATTAGAAAATCGTTTTGTATGTGAAAAATTACACAAGATGTGCTATAATCATCTCGGGCCCTCAACAAAACTCACATCATTGCCTGGGCCCCATTTTATTACGCAAGAGGAAATGCGGGCTAACACCCGCATTTTTCCTTTTAAATGAATTGACATAGGGGGACTTTGATCCGGGAATCAATAAACCAAACTTGCCCGTGATAAGTAGAATATATAAGTATATCCAACAATATCGAGGATACTTCCATGGTATGCCGGTCGTATAAACCAGACAATTATGAATAAACCCAACTTCCGAACAGCATCAAAGCTCCTGTTAAATGCAGTGCTGATTTTGTTTATGTTGACAGGCTGCATCACTCTCAGCTCCGTGGACGAAAGCACAGCGATTGAATACGAGGAATACTCTGACACGATCGTTCAAACTGCGCCGCCCACACACCAGGAATACGTCGAAGGCTCAAGTGAGGATGAAATTGCTACCCTCAACAGCCTGGAGCAGGTGGACGATTACCCGCTCTATACGATGCAATATTACGGGGAATACGACCAGCAGTCGGTTTCAATGATCGATGACCGGGCAATGTGGGAACATCTGCAACCAAACCTGCCCACAAAGCGAGAACCAACCTGGGCTTGTTCGCTCTTTGCAGCTCTAGGGGAAGATGAGGACATGCAATTCGGTCGCAACTTTGATTGGGACTACAGCCCGGCGCTGCTCCTATTCACCCAACCACAGGACGGGTATGCCTCGGTTTCGATGGTGGACATCGCCTATCTGGGTTTTGGGGGTGCCAGAGCGCACGGGTTGACCGAGCTTCCCTTAAAGAAACGAAGCGCACTTCTGGATGCGCCCTACTTCCCATTTGACGGAATGAACGAGCACGGGCTGGCAGTTGGTATGGCAGCGGTCTCATCCGGGGAAATGAAATCCAACCCTTCAAAAGAGACCATTGGTTCATTGATGGTAATCCGCAATATGCTGGACTATGCCAGGAATGTGGATGAAGCAATTACTATCCTGGGAAGCTATAACATTGATTTCGAGGGTGGACCTGCAATCCATTACCTGATTGCCGATCCATCGGGACGAGCCGCGCTGGTGGAGTTTTACCAGGGTGAAATGATCGTGATCCCAAACAATGAGCCCTGGCATCAGGCGACAAATTTCCTGCGCGCCGAAGCAGGTGAATCACCAGAAGGGAAGTGCTGGCGGTATGACAGGATCAGCGAACGTCTCTCAGCATCGAGGGGCAAATTGACCGCTCAAGGTGTCATGGAACTGCTGGCGGACGTCTCCCAAGAGGAAACGCAGTGGTCGATCATTTACGGGATCAGCGAAAGTGGTGTGAACGTAGTAATGGGTAGAAATTATGGGGAGGCGTCTGCTTATCAACTGGGTGATCCAGACTGGAATTATGTCCTTTATCTCATGCGATTATCTGGCGGCGGCTACTGGGAATTCGTTCAGGAGACTCCAGCCCGGTAATAATTTATATAATCCGATGTCAGCAGGTGTATGGGGGGTTCATCTTCTTCAATATCCGGAAAGCGGCTCATGGGTTGGTGAAAACGGTTATCCTGTTGGTCGTCGTTGACCGAGGAAACTTCACCAACCAGCACACGTTCCCCTTCAGCCCAGAATTGATGATAGCAGCCGGGTACCAGGGTGATGCTCTCACCGGGTGAAAGGCTTACAATGCCGCCAGCTTTTAATATATGCCATACGCCGTCGAGGGAGACCCCAACTTCAGTCTCTCGATCAAGGTCCTCCTCGGGGGTGGAGTTGTACAACTGGATCTTCAGGGTCCCACCTCCTCGATTGATGATATCTTCCATTTTGCGCCAATGAAAATGGAATGGGGTGATCTGGTTGACTTCGACGATTAATATTTTTTCGGCATAACTTTTCCCGCTACCACTCAGAAGGGTATCAGGTTTGCCGTTGCGAATGGTGAATAACAGCAAGCCATACTGGGAAAAATTATCCCTACCAAAATCGGTGATATCCCAACCCAAGCCGTTTTCAACTATTTCCAGCGCTTCGGGACCTTTTGTCTTCCAATCATCGGGTGTCCAGCTGGCGAAAGGCGGCAAATAAAAACCGCGCTGGTCGATAAACTCCTTGCCTGAACGCATAATACGGTTGGTTTCCGAACGTTTCATTAGCTCCCTCTGATTAGTTATTCTATCCCGAAGTGAGGTGACATTTTGAACCTTTGGAATAAGGTCCATTATAACATTCGGGTAGAGATTGCTAGGGGACCCCTCACCGGCATCCAAAGAACGGATGCTTGCCCTCTCCCCGCTGGGGAGAGGATTCAGTCGGCATCCGGCATTCAAAGAACGAATGCTTAAGAACGGATGCTTTGGCATCTAAAGAACAGATGCTTAAGGCATCCAAAGAACACTGGGCAGTAAAGAACACTGGGCAGTAAAGAACACTGGGCAGTAAAACACTGCTTAAAGAGCTGGGAGTGAGTTCACTGATGAATATTTTTGAGTAAAAAATAATCGCGAAACGAAGAGGAACGAATAATTGGGCGATAGACGAAGGACGATAGACGAGAAATCAGGTAAATAGTCAACATGGCAATTTCGTTGTCAAGACCTTCTTCACTAAGCGTTTCGAGTTCCAGTCGTTCCTGGCCGCAGAAGCAGCGGTTGTAGAAGCTGCGGTTGCTGAAGCGGCGGGTGTAGAAACCGTGCTTGAGAACGTTGGGCAGTGGAGCACACTGGGCATCCGGCATCCAAAAAAAGGATGCATAAAAAACGAATGCTTAAAACGGATGCTTATAAGGCCGGTTTCTGGGCTGGGCGCCAGGTTGGTGGCTAGGGGCGGCGAGGGTTAAACCGGTCATGGGAGCTCCTTAGTAAAACTAGTTTACAGCATGGAGCTTAATTAATAGCATAATAGTTCTAGGAATGCAAGGGGGAAATGGGTGGATTAAAGAAAAATACCACTTTTGGGGATAAGGTCTGAGGTGGGGGAAAAGGGCGCAGAGGAGCAGGGAAGAAGAGAGAAAAAGTCAGGAATAGCAAGTGGTAAATAGCAAGCCAGAAGAGAAATTGAACCATTGTAGTGATCCCATAAAATTGGACACTTTTAGAGCGTTTCTTGGGGGTATACCATAACCGATTGGATATGTGACAGCCACAGTGTTTTTGTTAAAGGAGCGATTCTGGTGTCTCAAATTGTACACAAATCTTTTACACACACTTAACTCTACACTATCCTAATTAGATTATTAATTACAAAATTATCAATAATGATAAAATACATCAAATTACTATAATATTTATTAGTATTGAGAATTTGCATGGAGGCAAGAAATATGAGAACATTGAGTTTGTGCTTATTGGCAGTTTTCCTGCTGAGTGCGTGTGCCACACCAGCAGCGACCCAGCAGACTGTCGAATCAGATAGTGGTTCTGTAGTCACTGTCTATCGACCACCCACCTGAGGATGCTGCAGCGGCTGGATTGAATATATGCAGGATAATGGGTTAACCGTGATTAAGGAAGACGCACAGAAAATGACGGAAATCAGGTCAAAATATCAAGTTCCTGCAGAACTTCAATCTTGTCATGTAGCCATCGTGGATGGCTATATAATCGAATGACACGTACCGGTTGCTGAAATCGAACGGTTAGTGGATGAACGACCAGAGTTCACCGGTTTAGCTGTACCCGGGATGCCTCCCGGTTCACCCGGTATGGAAGTTGAAAGTGGAAAAGTGCAGCCTTTTGATGTGATCGCGTTTGGCGAAAATGGGTTTGAAGAAGTTTTTGCCAGCTACCCCAAGTGAGGGAATACACCACTGCCCAATAAAGGAGAAATATCTCTTCGGCTATTTTCCACAATAGGTCGTAGAGGAGGGGAATGATGTAGATATAGGCAGTGCTTTGTCTTGTTCTATGAATTAGTTGCGAACACTTGTATAATTCTCCGTAATAGCTGCACGCCCAGGGGTTCAGAATATCCAAACGAGAGCTGGGTTCGGCTCTCGTTTGGGGTGCAAAGTAAATCACCTCAGAATAATATCTGAGCATCATGACTGTTCTAGTGTTTGGGGGGTTCGATTACCTTATATTATTACCGTTGCTTTTGGAATCGACCAGCATGTTCAATTGAAGGATTACAGTTTCGAGTCCGCAAAGGGTCACAACTCGAAGCGCTAGATGATGTTGAGCGGTTTTTGTCTATGTTGAGGTTTTAAAATAGGGGGAAATTGGATGATTTAGGGTTAGAAATTGAAACTCTCTCCCGTAAATTAGATCCTTAGCGGTACGAGTCCTTTACCTTTATATTGAACTGCACGCCCAGGGATTCAGAGTATTCAATTTTGTTAGATTCGACTCTAATCTGAGGTGATTAATTGTAAAAGCCCCCCTGATTCGTTTAGAGAGGTTCTACTTATTCTTTCTCTTTAGTTTGTGAAAGACACAAAAATAATTCATTAATAAGGAATGTATTTTTACATAAATTGACTGTTGTTATTCATTCTTCAAACATCATGGGTTCTAATTTTTCTAATAGCATTTCTTTTGTTGGCCACCCCTTTAGCCCTTCAGATGTTTGGTATATCCGGCAACCGAGTGCAAATTGATCTTGATCTGCAGGGAAAAGATCCTTTTTATTTACTCGAATAGTTGGTGATCCAACAAATCCATGCAACACAGCTTCCTCTTGTGTTTCAACCCAGATCAAGGATATTTTCGATGATATTCCATATTCCTCAACAATTGCCTCCAATGTTACAAGCGCATTTTTCCAAGAGGGACAATCGTCAAAATACAACAGTTCAATATCCATTATTTTATGTTTCATCATTAAACCATGGACGTCTCCGAAATGCATGACATTTTATTAGCCTATCTACTTAATACCCTGATAAATCGGGGGGATTTATAGATTTTTGCGAATCCCAAACAGATCAACAGGAAATAACTAAAGTATGCTAGTACCTCAGTTAAGGAAGGATTACCATTGTATCCAAAGAGGGCTTTTAGTACCTGTCCCTGCAATGAGTTCTCATCCAGGATATGATTTGTATCCCATATATGATCGATGATAGGTGGGATAATACCCGCTTCGTTAAACTCATGAATTCCATGAGCCACAAGTCCAGCAGCAAAGAGGATCAACAACACATTGGTCACCTGAAAAAATCTCTTCAAAGAGAGGCTTCGGGTGGTAGCGAAAATAATCCAACCAATAAGGGTTGCTGTCCCCAGACCAATCAATGCGCCAAGCAAGGTTTGCAGTCCGTCAGAGGTCATTTGAGCCGCAACCAAGAAAAGCACCAGCTCCAAACCTTCACGGGCTACCGAAAGAAACGCTAATATAAAAATAGCACCCATTCCACTTCGTAGGGTTGCTCGACGCACATCGGTTTCTAAATCCATTTTGAACGTGTCTGCATGAGATCGCACCCAAAAAACCATCCAGGTTAGGATTCCTGCAGCCAACAGCATAGCGACACCTTCAAAGATCTCTTCTGCTGTACCTTCAAATTCCGCACCAAGCTTTATCAGCAGAATCGCTGCGGCAATACTCAAGATAATTGCGCTGACTGCACCTCCCCAAACGACCGGTTTGAGGTCTGGGCGCTGGATTTTGTGCAGGACACCGATAACGATCCCGATTATGAGCGCAGCCTCTAGTCCTTCACGAAGTGACAACAGGAAACTGGGTAGCATGAACTTATGTTCCTCCAAATGCTTTCGTGTTTGTTTGATAATTAAATCATTCCGGATAATTTGATCCGCCTTCTTCAGATCTGGTCATCCGACTTCACACCAGATTAGGGCGTCATTACATATTATTTAGATCAATTATATCATAATCAAACAACTTAGATAAATTTATTACTGAGGTTCACAAAACACCTTCTGGACGATCCTTGAGTTGTGCTTACAAAATGGATTTTTAAATTGGGCGGCTTGGCGATAGTTTCTCTTCTAGGGCTCTACTGGAAAGCCAGCCTTTACCCAAGCGCCTAATCCACCTTGGATTGGATAAACCGTGGAAAAACCATTGTCGAGCAGGATGCGCGCCGCACGGGCGCTTAATTCCTCCGCCGGTCAAGTGCAATATGTGATAATCCTTTGGGATTGATCCAACTCGCTAAGCCTGGCTTCGAGATCTGCCAGAGGAATCAAGACAGCACCGGCTATATGTTTTGATTCATATGAATCTGAATCACGAACATCTAGAAATACTGCCTGCTTCGTATTAAACGCAGCGTGTGCTTCCTCAACGCTTACACGCTCGATTTCCGGAAATGGTACATAGTTTTGGTCTCCAGAAACTTGTTGGGCTTTCTGCAGGGGTTCTGGCGCGTTAACCTGAACGATCCAGACTGCCACTGCGACTACTAACAGGATACCTGCAACTAAGATAAAAATTGGGAGTTTGCGGTTCTGCAACGATTCACCTCGCGTAAAGAATTTATTGGGTGCAAATATTAAACAATCCTTGAAAATATTCCTTGGATTGAACTACTCAATTAAGGTTTAAAATCTCACCAGCAATCAAACAACGTTTAGTTGCCTTATAGAAGGATTATCTTACTGGTAATTCATCCACTAATCTCAACACGGTTTCCAAATGTCTTCCACTTTATCTTTCCCAATACCCCATATGGAATATTGAGAATATTAGTTGTTTTAATTCCCTCTTCACCCTCGAGAGACATCATTTTTTTTAACCATTCCTGGATTCCAATACTTTCGCACCTAATTCAGAATTCCTTAAGGGATTGAAGAATAAGGGTGATAATGGATATGTACCCTGCCAACGAAATCTATATTGTTCGTCAAGGATCGCTCAACTTCGGTAGCAATTTGATCCCCTTCCGCCACAGTTATGGAGCCATCCACACAAATGGTGATATTGATCACCAGATATGGACCAAACCTGTGGGCTTGGATCTCGTCTATGTGTTCCACCTGATTTATTCCGCTGAGTATCCCCGTTATTTGTTGATTGAGCGTCCGCCCAGGTACTGTGTCCATTAAATCGGAGGTGGACTCACGCAGAATTACGATTCCTGTCCGCAAAATGACAAGCGAAACCAATGCACCAGCCAGAGGATCCACCCAAAAATATCCCTTTTGACTAAGAATAATACCTGTGGTCGCTGCAAGAGAAGCATAAATGTCATTCCGGTGATCGTAAGCAAGTGCCAGCACAGCCGCGTTGTTTGTGGTTTTTCCAATCCTTGTCGTATATAGAGTTAATAAAAGCTTGATAATTATCGAAAATACAGCTACCCAGAGTGCTGCTGGAGCTGCACCTGAGTAATCGCTCTCCCCAGTAAAGAGATCAAACATGACATTAATGGAATTCCAAAAAATTGCGATCGCGGTCGTGATCACAAAGGATCCAACAACCAGTGCACCGATGCTCTCAAGCTGGCTATGGCCATAAGGATGTTCCTCGTCAGGAGGTTTACCGGCTGCTCTCATGAACAACCAAACAACAACATAGTAAGCCACATCTGAGGTGGAATTGATCCCATCGGCAAGCAGAGC
>SDBT01008035.1_pt1 | contig 17289 bp, 6 predicted proteins | sample 2277101 | NCBI WGS metagenome assembly SDBT01 (sample SAMN10404973, study PRJNA504765) | marine sediment metagenome | isolation source: marine sediment core GS10_PC15, 103 cmbsf | place: Arctic Ocean: Southern Knipovich Ridge | collected 2010
GCAACCCTCCCGCCGGGGCGTTCGTCCCCGGCATCCGCGGACAAGCGCTCGACGTGTCGTACGCGGAGCAGGCGGGGATTGCCTACACCGGCATGGGCATCCTCCCGGAGAAGATGGGGACGCTGGAATTCTGGATGCGGCCGAAGGACTGGGACAATCTGTTCGTGGGGAATCTGTTCGGCAGCAACATCAAGGTCATTACGCTCTTCCGGATCGTGTCAACGCAGCACCCGCAGCCGCAGTACGGGTTCCGGCAGCTTCGGGTGGTCCAGGGGCGCAGCTCTCGGATCAGCGCCCAGGACTTGATCCGGATTCATCCGGGACGCTGGACGCATGTGGCCGTTACCTGGGGCCAGGGCGGGCAGCGCGTTTACCTGGACGGAGAACCGCAACGGCTGAGCCAGGCCTGGTTCGGCGGCGCCGGGCACATCTACGACAAGCAGGACCATGACGAGTGGAAGAAACGCACGGGCGGCAAACAGGACGGCACCTACCGCCTGATTTTTAATCAGACAAACACCTTGATCGACGAACTGCGGATCTATCCCTGGACCATGAAACCCGCAGAGATCCGGAACGCCTTTACGCGTTACTTCCCCGACGCCGATAGACGTCTGAAGCCACTGCCCCCGGTCGAGGTCCAGTTCAATTACCAAGCCCATAACTGGGCCAACCTCGAAATGTTGACGGTCCAGGTTTCCTGTTTGCCGGTGGACGGCGTTGTCCCGGCCAAAACTGAGCTCACGCTCCGGAACACTGACGGCGAGGTGATCGACCGGAAGGCGGACCTGCCCTTGGATCAGGCCGGCGCGGCCACGACAAGCTTCATGAAAGCCCTGCCCTTTGGAAAGTACGAACTCTCTGTCGTTCTCAAGGCGCTCGACGGTAAGAAGCTGAAGACCGCAAAGCTGACGTATACGCGGGAGAAGCCGGCCTGGTACGGCAACCAACTCGGCAAGGAGCGAATCGTGCCCCGGCCATGGGTCCCGATGAAGGTCGAAGGCAAGACGATCTCTCTCTGGGGCCGCAAGGTGGTCCTGGACAAGACTGGTCTGCCACAGAGTATCACGACGCTGGGCCGCGACGTTCTTGCTGCTCCGGTCCGGCTTGACATTTTTTCCCGTTTCGTCGGCAACGGGCGGTTGCCGCTCAAGTCCACGGGTCTGACCTTTACCGAGACATCCCCTGACCGCGTGTCCTGGAAGGCAACGCTTGGCAATAAGGCGCTCTCTGCCCGCATTGCTGTCTGGATGGAGTACGACGGTCTGATGTACTTCACCGTCGCCTTGAATCCCGTTCAAGGCATGGTCGAGATCGACAAGCTCCAAGTGCGGTTCCCAATGGCGGCGAAAGAGGCGTCGCAACTGATCTGCAATGCCGGGGGCCACAACTTCCGGGCCGCCTGGGACATTCGCATGATCCCTCCGGGGAAGGGCAGCGTCTGGAACACCCGGACGTCGAAGCCGCATATGCAGCAAGGGCTGTACCCGGGCAGCTTCTGTTCGCAGATCTGGGTCGGCGGCGATGACGTCGGTCTCTCCTTCAGCGGCGAGAACGACCGGGGCTGGACCATCAACCCGAAGGCGCCGGCGCAGGAGATCTTGCGGGAGAAAGGCCGGGTCGTCTTCCGAATGAATGTCATCAGCAAGCCGACCAAAATCGACAAGGAGCACAGCTTCCACTTCATCGTCTTGCCGACGCCGACCAAGCCGCTGCCCAAAGGTTGGCGCGGCTGGAACCGCTCCCGCAAGGGGGTTCCTCTGGCGATCTACGACGGCATCGATGATTTTGTCGGCTTTCCTCTCAAGTCACTCCCGGACCGGCCACAGCCGCTCAACTTCCAACTGGAACCCCATAGTTGGGAAGCGGCGGCGATCCAGGCCCAAGGTATCCGCAGCAAGTTTGGCAAGGAGAACCCAGTGTTCTTCTACATGGACTATTCCTGGCCCCGGCCGGGACCGGCTTTCAAGGACTGGAATCACCAGCTATGGGCCGGCACCGGGCGCTTGGCCTGGACCATTCCGGAAGTCGAAGACTACATGGTCTGGATTGTCAACGAGTACATCAAACGCGGGCTGATTGACGGCATCTACGTCGACGACGTTTCCTGCGGCCTGACGTTCTCTGTGGCGGGCACCGCCTACCCGGTCGAGTGGAATAAAGAGAAACGACGGCAGGGCTTCACGGCCATGGGCTTCCGGCGCTTCTGTCAACGCGTCTGGAAGCTGTTTCAAGCGCAGGGCAAGTACCCCCACATCCTGCCCCACATGACCTACTGCTTCGAGGTCCCGGCCCTCTCCTTCTGCACCAGCATCGTCAATGGTGAAGATCGAATGATTCATCCGGGCGCACGACATGATACGATGGACTGCTGGCATCGTGATGAACTGCGCATCATGGGGAACGCCCCCAAGTGGGGCTTTGCCACCTTCTGGAAGCCTTCCGTGGAGATCCAGGGCATTCTTCCCAAGTCCATGCGAGGGTGGCTCTATTACCAGTCGCGGACCATGCATGCCAATATCATGCAGGCCGATATGTGGTACCTCTGGCACTACCCGACCGGTCGCACGATTTCGGGAAGTCTGGCGGCTTTCGGAATGAGCGATCCGGCCATGCGCTTCATCCCCTATTGGAAAAACGCCGGGATTGCCAAGGTCACGACTCAGAACGCCAAGGACATCATCGTCGGGATCTTCGCCAAGAAACGCCGCGCGCTGATCATGATCAGCAACTACGCGCGCCAGGACCAGGAAGTCTCCCTACGGCTGGATCTGAAGAAGTTGTTCGGACGGGAGGGCAAGATCACGTGGCGCGACGCCGACCGTACTCTTGAAGCACCCCGGAGCCTGGTCCCCGGCGCCGCGGAGATAAAAGCGGTTGAAAAGAAAATGCTGGAAGCTGATGCCGGCTTGAACGAAGACGACGAGGAGCTAATGGAAGAGGCGGAGGATCTCCTGGCAGGGGCAAATGCGCGCACCAAGGAACGTGAGCGTTTGAAGATTCGGCCCAAGGAGAACACCGTAGAACTCATCATCCGCAAACGCGATTACCGTCTGCTGGAACTAAGATTGAGGTAGCGGTGGTCGCGACCTTCCGAAGCCCGCGTATGCGGGCGCAGTAGAATTAGCGCGGGGTGAAACCCCGGGTCAAAGCCGCCCCGCCTTATTCCTGAGCCCCGGAAGGGGCGATGCAGGGCGCGTCCTTGGCGTCTGATCCCAGATTTTTCTGCTGCGCCCCGCCGGGGCTTCGGAGATTATTTTAGGTTTTTGTTCCCGGGGTTTCACCCCGCGCTAATTCTACTTCCGCCTCTCCGAGGCTTCGCACCGCAACCCTTGCCGGCCACGCGGCGATACTGGGTAACTGCCAGGCCCGCTTCTTTTCGAGTCCCAGCGTCAGTATTTTTCCCAGCCGCTTCATTCGTTTACCTTTTCATTTCTCGTCAAGTATATCCGGTGCCGGCGCTGAGTCAAGTGTGTTTCAATCACGGAGCTTGATATTGGGCGGTGGTGGTGTAGGCTCGCCTTCACGGGAAAATGGTGAAAGGGTTGGTATTTCCGATTGCGAGATGTATCATAGTTGGCAGTACAACTGGAGGGCGGTATGGTGCGTTTTAGATCATTCTTTACCTTGATTGAGCTGCTGGTGGTGATCGCGATCATAAGCGATCTGCTTAGCACCTGGCGCCCCGAGGACGTGGCCCACCCGCCCGGCTGGAACCTGCTTTATGCCGACGGCCACGCGGAATTAAAGCGGGACAAGGTGACTTATGATTATGTTATCAGCCCGGCGACGCAGACCGGCGATGACTGGCGTCATTTTGAACATGCTTTGGACACGCTGCAAGACCTGTAATCTGCACCTTTTTTTGTGACCTCATTTTGCGGTCACAAAACGTGAGGAGGCCTGAAATGCATAAGAAACACCGTATCTTCGTTAACCTCTTCGCCCTGTGGCTGTGTGTTCTGACGGTGGGAACAGTTCAGGCTACCGAAACCGAGCACCTGGGCATCCGCATCCTGCCCAGACCCGGCAAGGTGGTGGTCGACGGCAAGATCGGCGACTGGGATTTGTCCGGCAGTATCCTTGCCTGTGGCGATGCCGAGAACGCCCGTGACAAATACGCCGTGTGGCTGGCTGCCATGTGGGACGAGGAGTTCGTTTATGTCCTTGCCCGCTGGGTGGATCGCACGCCAATGAACAATCCCGGCAGTTGTAAAGGCGATTACGGGTTTCGCGGTGATTGCCTGCAAGTGCGCTTTGTCACCGCGCCCGACATCTTTGCTAAAGAAGTGACTGGCCTCGGCCGAGACAACCAAGACGCGGCCAAAATGCGGACTTCGCATTGGGACTGCTGGCGTGATCGCGATGGCCTCGATACCATGGGGGGCTGCTATGGCCGTCGTTTCAATGAAGGCGGCCCGGGCGAGGTCAAGAAACAGGGCGGGGCACAGGCCTTCAGTCAGAATGCGGCCCACAGGGGATACGTGCAGGAAATCCGTATTCCCTGGAAGCTGCTGTGCAAACCCGGCGTGTCGCTTACGGGCGGCAGCAGGATGCTGATGACCTTCGAACCGAACTTTACCATCGGCGCCGGCGGCCGCCTGACGATCAAGGATTGTTTCCGGGAAGGGGCGGCGATTGATCGCGTCTTCACCTTTTCCGGGAGCCGCTGCTGGGGCGTGGCGACATTGATGGCGAAAGGCAAGCTTGCCTTTCGGCCCGTCCGTTTGTCCGATGGTCGCACCTTCCCCGTTCGTCTTGAGAATGGCCTTCCGGCTGTCGACTGGACCGGCGTGGTACAGTCACGATTGCCGGATGGTTTCAAGCCGATCAGATTCTCGTTGCCCGAAGACGGCTACGTCTCTCTGAACCTGTTTAGAGAGGACGGCGCCGTGGCGCGACAGTTGTTGAATTGCGCCTTCTTCACCAAGGGCGAGCATGAAGTGAAATGGAACGGTCTGACCTCCCCTTCAGTGCGTCGGCCGGGAACCGTTCTACCGGCTGGCAGCTACTCCTGGAGCGGCTTCTATCACACGGGTATAGGATTGCGCCTGCGCGGCGTGGCGGCCACGGCCGGCAGTGGTCTGGGCGACTGGGGCGGCGATCATGGCGACCCTGTTGCGTGTGCTTCCGATGGCGAGAAGATCTATCTTGGCTGGGATGGCGCGGAAGGCGGCAAAGCGCTTGTTGCTGTGGACCGTGGCGGCAACGTCAAGTGGCGCAACCTGCGCGGCGGCATCGGCAGTGCGTCCCTGGTCGCGGTTGACGGCGGTACGGTCTACGCCATGAACCAGATCGGCCAGTATTCGCCGGTGGCGATCTACCGGGTGCGTTCTCATGATGGGCGCTATACCGAATGGACCAATATCAAATCCACCGACCTCATGATCAGTAAGCTGTGGAAGCAGCTTGGCGGCGAAGGAAAGCCGCACAATCCTGCCGCTCTGGCTGCTGGCGGCGGCAAGGTGTTCGCTTCCTTTGGCAGCCTCGACGTGATCGCGGTGATCGACGGCAAGACCGGGGCGATCATCAAGAGATTCCACGTCGAGAAGCCTGGCGCCATCGCGGCGGCCGCCGGGGGCAAGCTCTATGTCGTCAGCGGGCTCAGGATTGTGGTGATTGAGGTTGCCAGCGGCAAGGTGAAGACTCTCGCAACCCGTCGCGAAGACGGGAAATCCTGGTGGACGTGTCTGGCGGTCGACAAGGCTGGGCGCGTCTACGCCGGCATCCGCGCAGGCGACATGAATGTCCAAGTCTTCAGCCCGGCCGGCAAAGAGGTGATGCGTATCGGCAGGAAAGGCGGCAGACCACTGCTCGGTCCCTGGAAACAGGACGGCATGCTCAATCCGAATGGCCTGGCCGTCGACAATTCCGGACAACTCTGGATTGCCGAAAAGGACAGTTCGCCCCGGCGCTTCAGTGTCTGGGATGCGAAGACCGGCGATTTCAGGAAGGAATTCTTTGGCGGCTCGACCTACGGCGCCATCGGTGGTGCGGTGGATCCGGTTGATCCGCAGCGCATGGTCGGCCAGGGCTGCGAATGGCGCATTGATCCGCAGACCGGCATGGCCAAGTGTCTGGGCGTTATTACGCGAGGGGGCATGGGGGCATCGCGCTACGCCACCGGACCGGACGGCAAACGCATTTACCTGGCGGTGACTCCCGGTTTCCTGCATGGGGTTCACCCCATCCGCATTTTCGAGCGACTAGGCGACGGCAGGTGGAAACTGCGCACCGAACTGCGCAGCAAAGCCAAGCGTAAGGTTGAGGTCTGGGCCGACGTCAATGATGACGCCAAAGAACAGGTTGCCGAACTGAAGTCGTACGACATTGATCTCGGCGGCTGGTTTCAGGGCTGGTATATGTCGGTCAACCAGAAGCTCTCCCTCTACGGCACCGGCTACCAGGTGAAGGTTCGCGGCTGGACCAAGTGCGGCGCGCCGATGTACGATCTGTCCAAGGCGAGGAAGATGGCCGGACCCAAGAACTGGCGCCATCGCGGCGGCATGGGCGCCCAGCGCGGCCATGGCTCCGCCGACGACCGCTATATGCTCTACAACTGCACCTATGGCGTCGACCATTCCACCATCGACTGCTATGACATTGACACCGGCAAATTCACCTGGAGCTATCCCAGCAACTTCACCGGCGTCCACGGGTCCCATCGAGCCTGCAGTCCGCAAGTCGGCATGATCCGCGGCCAGTACGACATTGTCGGCACTGCCAAACTCCCCCACCCCATCGGCAACATCTGGGTCATCCCCACCAACAAGGGCGAGTGGCACATGGTCACGGAGAAGGGCTTTTATCTCAGCAAGCTCTTCGAAGGCGATCCCATGAAGAACCAATGGCCGGACAAGGCCCTGCCCGGAGCCATTATGGACGCCTGCCCACCCGGCGCCGGCGAGGAAGCATTCGGCGGCTCAATCACCCAGACCACCGACGGAAAACTACAGGTTCAGGCCGGACACACCGGCTTCTGGAACCTGGAAGTAACCGGGCTTGAAACCGTCAGGGCGCTCCCGAAAAAAGGCTCTGTCACCCTCACCCGCAGGGATGTCCGCCAGGCACACGCATGGCGCGGCAAGATGCTGCACAAGGCCACCGGCGTAAAGAAACTGTCGGTCAAAAAGGCACAAAATATCACCTTCTCCGGCGATCTTCGAAAAGACTTCCCTGGACAGACAATTCTGGCCTTCCAGAGACTCCCTGCAGCGAAAGTCAAAGCCGTCCTGGCCTATGACGACAAGTTCCTGTATGCCGCCTGGGACGTCAAGGACGACACGCCGTGGAAGAACAGTGCCGATGCCCCCGAGTATCTGTATGCCCATGGCGATACCGTTGACCTGCAACTTGGCGCCAATCCAAAGGCGCCCAAGCGCCGCAAGAAAGCAGGACTGGGCGATCTCCGCCTGTCAATCGGGCCATGTCGCGGCCAACCCGTAGCCGTGATCTATCGTCGTGTCGCTCAAGACAAGCGGCCGAAATCATTCAGCTCCGGCGTCATCAAGAACTACGTCATGGAATCCGTCAGGACACTGCCGGGTGTCAAGATCAACGTAAAGGTCGACAATGTCCGTCGGCGTTACGTTGTCGAGGCTTCCATCCCGTTGAACGACTTGGGACTACAGATCAAACCGGGGACCAAGATCACCGGTGATATCGGCGTGACCCACGGCAACAAAGCCAGCAACGATACGGCATTGCGCACCTACTGGAGCAATCAGAACACGGGTCTGGTCAGCGACGAGGTGTACGAACTGCAGATGGCCCCGGCCAACTGGGGCGAGATCGAATTTGACAAGTAAGTTCGCGGATTCGATCAGCAACAGTGGGGCGCGGCAGAGGTGGAGCTTTTGCCAGACATGAGACCATCGATCATCGGCATCAAAGGGACTCGAATTGCGGCAGTTCTCTTCTTCCTGCCCTTGTTCTCGTTCGCCCAGCGTACCTTCGAGCCGGCATTCAGTGCCGACGCCATCGATTTCAATGCATCACGGCAGTACGTCAACGGCAAAGCAGGACCGGTCAAACCTGAGCTGCTGAAGAAGGCGTTGGGTTTCTATCCGAGGAATGCCAATTGGCAGGACAAGCTCTGGGAACTGGGCACTGCCGGGGAGGGCGGCGACACCACGTTCGAGGCCATGATCGTGCTGAAGCAGGCGGTCGCCGTCGGCACTGTGGCCTTGAGCTACGCCGACTTCGACCCGAAGAAGACCAAGGGATCGCGGCATCAGGGCGAGATGTGGTATCTGAAGCCTGGCACGACGGGAATGCCTGACCCCAAGAGGGCCGCGACGTGGGTCAAAGTGGAGTTTGGCTCGGCGCAGCCCTTTGTCCGGTTTGCCGCGTTACCCCCCGGCGCCAAGGCCAGAGCCTTTCTCTATCGTGATGTTCGGGCGCGGGGGGAGGCCAGGATTCGGTACTGGAAGTTCTACCGGCAGCGCCTGCTGAATATCAGTCCGATGGCGAACGGGTACGGCGAGTCCTTGGCGGTAGACAGCGATCCTGCTTCCCTGACTCAGGGCGGGAGTTGGCACAGCGGCGACAAGCCCCAGCCGATCAGCCCGACGAACCCATCGTGGTACATCTTGGCCTGGTCAAAACCGCAAACGGTCGAGGGCCTTTTCATGTTCACCAGCGCCGCGCGGGTCCGGCTGTTGCAGTACCGCGGCGCCGCGGGATCGAACCCGGCACTGGCCCCGAAAAGCGCCTGGCGCGAGTTGAAGTTCAAGACGGACTGGGACAACAAGCACACTTTCCCGTACTGGGCCTGCTGGCATCGTTGGTTGACATTGCCGAACGTCAAGACCAGCGCGATTCGCATCGAGGTCCTGGCCGCGGACCAAAACAGCAAGGGCGTCTGGATCAGCGGCCTGGGCGCGTTCATTGATCTGCAAAACCAGCCCGTGCCCGTCCTTACACCGAAGGATACCCGGCCGCCCTTCCGTGTCCGCTATGAACTGCCGCGAGACGGCGAAATGGCCCTGGTCATCAACGATGCCCGGGGCCGGCGCCTGCGCAACGTCGTTGCTCAAGTGCCGCGCCTGAAAGGCAAGGCCGAAGAGGCATGGGACTTGAAGGACGGCCAGGGCAAGTATGTGAAACCGGGAACCTACTACCTGGAAGCGATTGTCGGCCCCCAACTCCAACTGCTTTATCGCCACACCCCGTATCCGAATCTGCGGAAATGGCACCAAGACCGGACCCCCTGGTTGACCAGCCACCACGGCCCGAACGGCTGGCTGTCCGATCATTCGCAGAACTGGGCCTGTGCCGCCGTCGGTGACAAGGTCTACTTCGGATCGCCAATGGCGGAAGCAGGTGTGTGTCTGATTGAGTGTGACCTGGAAGGGAAGAAGCACTGGGGTAAGCACGACTTCGGTGCGTGGAGAGGGGTCAACCGGCTGACGTCAGACGGCAAGACACTGTTCATTGAGGCGACCGACAATTGGCTGTACCGGATGGACCCGGCGACCCGCGAAATCACCAAACTGGCGCCAGTGTGGAGGCCGAATCGAAGGGGATGGCTCCAGGCCATCGCGGCGGGGAACGGTCGGATATATCTGGGTTTTGGTGGCCTGCCGATGTTCGACAATGCCTTTGGCGGCGGCCAGATAGATTTTGATGCCAGCCTGCCGAAGCGCCCAGCTCAGGCTGGTGGCGGGCGACCGGCGCCCAACCCGCGTTACGATTTCATGCGAGTGATCCGGGTTGCCGGATCGCCCCCGGGCCAGTACGCCATGCAGGGCGCCGACAAGCCGCCGAGCAACTTTCCGGTCGCCCTCGATTCCACCTTCGGCGCCAAACGCAAGCAATATGTCGTGATCGCCTTCAAACAGCCGGTCGCCATCGGCAGCCTGGTCTTCCCGTATCCGCTGGCAGCCAAAGAGAAGATAGACTTCAGCGTGCTCAAGCCCAAAGCCCCATACCCCCCACGGCCCGGAACGGACCGGCACTGGATCGCCCTGCCCCCCACAAAGAGCGGCAACGCCGCCTGGACTTGCCTGCCGGCCCCCGAAGGGGTCTTGACCCGGGCTTTGCGCATTCGATTCACCCGGCCTGGGGACGAGATGGATGACGTGATGGAGGAGGACGACGAGGATGACGGGGGCGCCGATATTGGCGGCCTGTTTGACAAGCAAGAGAAGATCCAGATTGGTGACCGCCAAGGCTGGCTCGGTCGGCTTGAAGGGCTCAAAATCCTGCGCCGGCGATTTCGTGACGTGGCCCCTCTGGCCAAGGTCCGAGTCAATTCCGGCACAGTGCACAAAGATGGCGCGTGGGATGCCAAACGCACCAGAGCGCTGTGGCATGACGATCCCGGAATCTACATCATGGAGTGGGCAAAGCCGCAGAGACTCGCAGGCCTGGCCATCAAAGAAATCGACGGGGCGCTTACTCAGATCGACGTCTGGCAGGGCGACGGCAAGCCCAGCATGAACGGGAAGGCCCATGACCGGAAGAGCCGCGCCGCCGGCTGGCGGAATGTGGCCACCTATCGGCAAAAACGACGGAGCGCCTACGAGCCATCGATCGAGCGCAATGTGCATGGCTGCTACATGGATGGCTACGTTGATTTCAATGAAATCGTCACCACCCGGGCCGTCCGTCTGCGGATCGTAGAACAGTGGCTGGATAACGGCGACAAAAATGCTGAATGCCGCAAACATGACGGGCGCAGTGAACACGGCATGCACTACACTCAATCGCATACCGCGGCCCTGGACACGCGTTGGTGTCGAATGCTTGGTGTTGCGGCGCTGGAGTACCTGGGCGGCGAATCCCGCGTTGACACCATCGTGTACCGACGACTGGAAATTCGCGACGGAAACACGGGCAAACTGCTCAAGGAGTTTCGTGCGGACGTGGGTTGGAACGGGATGGGTGTGGGCCCGAACGGGGTGCTCTACACGATCCATCGAAACCACGAACAGATTGACCGCGTTGACACAAGAACCGGGAAAGCCACACCGGTCATTCAAAACATCGAGCCCAGCAAGATGACCGTCGGGCCGGACGGCCGTTTCTACGTTCATCCCTGGACTAACGATTGCCGGGCGGGAATTCGGGTCTATGGCAAGGACGGGAAGTTCGAGCAGACGCTGGGCAAGCCTGGGGCGATCAAAGCGGGCGAATGGGACCCCAGGCGGATTGGCGATGTCGCCGCCATGACCGTGGATCAGCGCGGGAGCCTCTGGATCATCGAGTCGCATGACAATCCGCGACGCATTCTGCAGTATGACGTGAAGACCGGCAAACTTCTGAAGGAGATCCTTGGGAACACCCACTACGGCGGCGGGGGTTGGCTGCACCGGTTTGACAAGTCGAGGGCCTTCCACGGCAAGGTCGAGTTCGAAATCAATTGGGCCAAGGCGGCGTCGCGCATCAAACGGCTCTTGCCCATGGGCGGGGATTACGCCGCGATCCGAATGAAGGGCCATACCTATCTGACCTCGCTGCCCAGCGGGCATCATGATCGGCAAAGCTTCGCGGTGCTCTACCTGGACGATCCGGTGAAATTGCCGCGGATGGTGGCGGCTTTCGGCGATGCCACCTTGTTTGAGCCTTTGCGGACCTCGGCGATCATCACGGCGATGAAGGGGAGGCCGCCGAAGGAGTTCGGCTTTAATTGGTCGGACCGGAACGGGAACGGCAAGGTCGAGGTCGGGGAGGTGACGTTGACGCGGAAACGGCAAGGCGAGCGTTGGGGCGGGCTCGGGCGCTTTGATAAGCGTCTGGGTTGTGTGGGTGCAAATGCCTACTACCGGGTGAAGAAATTCCTGGATGGCGGCGTGCCCATCTATGTCCGCGAAGCGGTCAAACGCGGCGGGCATTTGCGACTGGATAACGGGGATATCTTTGCCTTGCACGGCCAAGTGACCCCGGACAGCGGGGTGGCCAACTTGGTCAGCGACAACCAGGGCAAGGTGAAGTGGAGTTATCCCGTCGGGGCGGTTGGCGTGTCTGGTCTGCACATTCCGCCGTGGACCCCGGGGCACGTCAGCAACGAGTTCGGAATCATCGGCCATGAGACGGCGGCCAAGGGGGACCTGGGCGAGTTTGTGGTGGTCCACGCCAATACCGGGCAGTGGAAGATATGGACCGCGGACGGCCTGCTGGCTGGACAGATACTGCTGCATAAGACCGACCCGCGGTCCAGGTTCTTTTCCGCGCTGACCGAGGCCAGGCCGGGGATGCGGATGGACCCGCTGACCGGCAGTCAGGAGCACTTCCACGGTTTCTTCACCAAAACCGAGCCGGATGGCAAGTACTACGCAATTATCGGGTTCACGGAAATGAACATTGTCGAGGTCAAAGGGATCAACGACTTCCGCCGCGTGAAGGTGCCGGTCCGCGTCACGCGGGACGACCTTAGCAAAACCAGAAACTGGGAGCGCGACCAAAGCCGCCGCAAGACCCAATCCCGGGTGCTGTTGGTCACCGCGCCGCGACTCAAGCGCACGCCGCAGATCGATGGCCATACCGGAGGCCATGAATGGCCGCAGCCGGGAACGCCCCTGGGTGATCTGCCGGTGACCTTCCGCGTCGGCTTTGATAAGGATAACCTCTATCTCTGCTGGCAGGGCGAGGGGATCGGCAAACTGGCAAACAGCGGCACCGATTACCGGCGCTATTTCAAGACCGGCGCCTGTCTCGACTTCCAGATCGGCGCCGATCCCAAGGCATCCGGCGACCGTTCGCGACCGGTTGCCGGGGATGCCCGCGTATTGGTGACCTTTGTCAACGACAAGCCGCAGGTGGTTCTGTATCAGCCCGTGTCAAAAACGAAAGAACCTTGGCGGACCTATACGGAAGCCGGCGGTGAGACCACGTTCGATCGGGTTGTCAGGTTGCGAAATTTGCCCGTCGGCATCGTCCGAAACCGTGACCATACCAGCGTCGAAGTGGCAATCCGGCTTTCCACCCTGGGCCTGAGAATTCGTCCGAACATAATCTACAAGATGGATTGGGGCGTACTGACCTCGAACGATGGGAAGGTCGTTAAGCAACGTGCCTACTGGTCCAACAAAACGGCGACCGGCACCAGTGATGAAGCCGTGGAAGCTCGGTTGGAACCAAATATGTGGGGAAATCTGCGTTTCCAGGTGGAGGAGAATATCGAGGATCTGGAACTGGACTGATCGGCGGAATGAAACTGTGCGTGGCCAGGGTTGCCTGCGGCGCTGGCAAGAGGAAGCTGAGCAGAGACGAAATCCGCTGCCGGCGCTGAGTCAAGTCTGTTTCTATCAGGGAGCTTGATATTGGGCGGGGGTGGTGCAGGTTACGGTATGCAGCGAACTGGCATTCTTGATTGCGCGATGCACCATAGTTGGCAATACAACGGAAGGGCTGAAAAGTGCGCGGAATGACGCGCCGAAGGCGCTATGCGAGCCGCAGGCGAGAGCGAAGCGGCAGATCATTCTTTACCCTGATCGAACTGCTGGTGGTGATCGCGATTATCGCGATCCTGGCGGCGATGCTGCTGCCGGTACTCAGCCGGACAAAACGGCAGGCCCAAGATCTCCTCTGCAAATCCAATCTCCGACAATGTCACCTGGCGCTGGTGAGCTATGACGGCGACTGCAACCAATATCCACCCAACCAGATCCATGCCGGCGCGCAGTACTGGCACGGACTGGGGCCGGTGACGGACCGCGGAGCGGCAGTGTTCCTGGTAGACGACTACCTGCCGGCTGACTACAGCTTCGTCAATTGGATCTTCTCGAATCCGCGCACCAGCCGGGTGAGCTATTGTCCCGAGTACTTTCGGCTGGGGAAGGTGTCCGACATGACTTGGTACAGCGGCGGCGGCTATATCTATACCGGGGGCCCCGGCAGCCGGACCAACTGGTGGTGCTTCACCGGATTCGAAGCACCGTGGACGGAACTGAATATGCCGGACCAACTGAAAGCGACCGGCGTCACGTCGCACCATGACGGACGTTACCCGCTGCTCGGTTGTGACGCCTATGGTGGCTGGCCGGGCGGCGGCATCATCGGCGTGCCGCACGGCGGCGGAACGGTGCCGTATCTGGATGCGGGCAGCTATACCACCCGCCATCCGGCATTCGTTGGCCGCAAGTACGGTTACCGGAATTTCCTGATGACCGACGGCAGTTATGAGGAGTACTCAGGAGCCAAGGGACTTTGAAGCTTGCGGTTGGAACACTATGCAGAAGGCAGATCGATGGGCACAGGACACAGGATGGGAACCGGGTCCATCCGACGCATAGGAGAATGCCGAACAAGCCGGATGCACGCGACGGCCTATAGCCGCGCGTGATCCGCAGCGTTAGACTGTAAACCATTGAGAGAGAATCTTACAAGTACCTCGGGAATGGATGCGTGAATAGCATTCCTCAATAGAGCGTGAAATTCTTCCCCGTCCCGGGATCAGCGGCTTGCCCCTGTTCTCGGGCGACTTCGTTGCGAAAGATATGGACGGCCTGCGGCGCTGTGATTGCGATATCATTGCTCCCGCCATCGCTCAGGTTGCCGTGCAGCACGATGTTGCCGATCTCACCTTCCACGGAGGAATGCCCTCCATACAGATCGCCCGGTGGGTCCATGGCAAAGGTAGCGATCCTCTTGCCCCGGCAATCGAACAGACCGCGGGCGTGTGGCAAGACGATTTCGTCGAGACCGTCACCGTTCCAGTCGACCAAGGTGTGGAAGCGGGTGTATTCCGCCTTGATCTCGCCCAGACAGTTACCGCCCTCATCCAGGACCCAAACCGAATTGGTGTCGACCAGGTCCACCAGAATTTGCGGGCCAGGGCGGTCGGGATGGATTCGTCCGATGTCGATAGACTCGAAATGATGGCCGTCCACCGACCATTGAAGGGCGCCTCGTCCGTCCACTGCGAGCAACCGTTCGGCCCCGCAGGTGGTCAGCACCAGAACGCAGTCCTGCGGGCCCTTGCCCGAGCGCAGCACGCGACAGCAATCGAGATGGCCACTCGCCAGCGTCTCCACCTCCGGTAGCAGCCAGCGTACGGAGCCATCTGGATTCAGCATAGCGAAGCCGGCCATGATTTCATCCCGGCCGTCGCCGTCGATATCGACCGGGAAGGGCTGGTGCGCGGTCGCATAGCCGCCGGGATTGTGGACCGTCCAGAGGAGCTCTCCAGCATGATCCAACGCCCATATTTGTGAATAGCGGTCCTTAACCAGCACGTCCGACGCATACGAGCGGCCGGAAAGATTCGCGAACACCAGACAGTCTGTCGCGTCCGGAGGCAGCCGCACGCGCCGCCGTTCCTCGCCGCTGGCGCCGTCCAGTTCGACCAGGCTGCCCTGAGTGCAGACGATTAGCTCGGGCCGGCCGTCGTTGTCCCAGTCATGTATCTGGCAGGCGACGTCGTGGTGCAGACCGCGGCGGCCGATGTCAGGGTTGCCCCAGCGCCAGAGGACTTCACCGTCCAGGCGTTGAGCCACCACGGCGCTGGTGTAGTGCACGTCATCCACGTCCACATTTCTAGCGCTGACAATTTCGATCCGGCCATCACCGTCGAGATCGCCGGCCACGACCCAGGCGCCGCTGTGCGTCGGATCCAGGGGGACTTGTTTCCAGGGCTGGATGGCGGGTGCCTGTGCGGGATCACCGGCGTCAGTGGTTTTGAAGAACAAGGGTTCAGTTGACATGTTGACCCTCCAGGCTGAGTGCGGAGCTCATGATACCATCAGAGCAGCGCCGGCCGTTTTTCCTTGTTCGGTGAACCATTGAATGCGTCTTCCATCACCAGGCCGTCGGCGCCGATCGAAGCAATCTGCTCCAAGCGATCGGCAACGCCGCCGAAGTAGGTCAGTATCTTGCCCAGCCGGTTCATTCCTTCTTCTGCTTTGCTTCTGCGTCTAGTTCAGCGCCGTGATTGTTCAATTGCCGATTCATTCCCTTACCTTTTCTATTTATTGTCAAGTATATCCGCTGCCGGCGCTGAGTCAAGTGTGTTTCAATAGGGAGCTTGATATTGGGCGGGGGTGGTGTAAGACTATGCGGAGATTGCTGACGAAGCTGCTGGCTTTCGCGATAGATCCGGGTAGATTTCCCGGTGCTTACGCGGGCCGCTATAGGTTTCTGAAGGGATATCGAGACTGGGGTGAGCGTGTGGTTTTATTTTCCCCCGGGAGGGCTGCAAATCAGAGAACCTTATTAGACGGAAACGCATGATTAATAAGTTCGGCGACAAGAAATGGGAGAAGCAAAACATATGATGCCGGTTACTGCACGAGCGGTATACATCAAGCAGGAAGCACATGAAGATCCACGATCCATGAAGCGGATTGAGCGAATGCTTCCTTTCATCAGTTATCCTCGAGCGCCAGCGGTTATTGACGATGCGGCATTGCATCAGCTTGTCGTTGACGAGAAACTCAACGGCCTCTCGCGCCACGGCAGGCACGGCTATGATGTCGAGCCCATCGTCATCTTCAACCAGTTCTTGTACCACCACGATCTTGAGGAGCGGTCGCGCCGCCAGCGACTCTACCCAGATCTGTTCAGGAGTTCGCTAATGCCCTACGCCGGTTACGGCGGCTGGGACTGGCGGCGTTCCGGGGATGAAGAGTACCGGCGAAGCACCGGGCTCGTCTGCCAGCCGGCCTACGCCATCCACTCGTTCTGGGGTTGTCACTTCCGTTGCGCGTACTGCAACCTGGGACATGTGGCGAACATCTATGTAAACCTGGAGGATTGGGTCGAACACGTCAGGGAAGGTCTGGGCGACCTCGAGAACTCGCCGTGCCAGAAGCTGTTCCAATGGGACAATGGAACTGACGTCGTATGCTGGGAGCCCGAGTATGGCGGGACCGAACTGCTGGTCAAGCTGTTTGCCGAGCAGTCCGACAAGTATCTCGAACTGTATATCGGCAAGAGCGACAACGTGGACTTCATGCTCCACTACGATCACCGGGGACACACCGTCTGCTGTTGGAGTCTTGGCACCGAAACCCAATGCCGGGTTGTCGAACCCAGGAGCGCCAGCATGGAGGCCAGGCTTGCCTCGGCGCGAAAATGCCGGAAAGCCGGCTACACGGTGCGCGTTCGGCTCAGCCCGATGGTGCCCGTTCGCGGCTGGCGCGAGGAAGTCCGGCACCTGCTTCGACGCATGTTCGAGGAGATCACGCCTGATGTCATCACCATGGAACCCCTCCGCTTCTGCACCCACGACACGCTTATGAAGGACTTCGCCCCCGACCTCATAGACCCTGAGTTCATGGCCGCCATGGCGGCCATTCCCGCCGACGCTGCCGACTGGGAGAAGTCCGAGTTCCCGGACGACTATCG
>SDBT01008036.1_pt1 | contig 17288 bp, 13 predicted proteins | sample 2277101 | NCBI WGS metagenome assembly SDBT01 (sample SAMN10404973, study PRJNA504765) | marine sediment metagenome | isolation source: marine sediment core GS10_PC15, 103 cmbsf | place: Arctic Ocean: Southern Knipovich Ridge | collected 2010
TATGTTTAGTATATTATTTTTGTATTATTACGCTAGATGGAAAAATACAACCTCGCCACCGGTTTTTTGACCGCCATCGAACATGAAACCTCATTCCTTTCTAAAAGAAAAAAGAAATGGAGTGTTCTATTTGTTTGGAAAAAAAGACGGAGTACGTGGAGTGCTTTTCCTGTAGTGTAGTTACTTGTGTGGAATGTACTAAAACCTATTTATTGACTGACCCCGATGAGGCTCATTGTTCTAAATGTAAGACTGGTTGGAATATTAAATTTCTGGTTACTAATTTTCCCAAGACCTGGGTTACCGGAAATGCCAAATCTTCATACAGAACACATAGAAAAGAAGTTATGCTGGAAACCCAAAAATCTCAAATGCACAGAACTTTAGCCGTAGTTGAAACTAAAAAAGAATATTATAAAGCGGTTGAAGAAAAGAATAAGCTCTTGCCTATCATAACTGATTTACGGAGAAAATTACGAGAGTATAAGGGGAAAATAAAAACTTATTACCGCGTTATCTCGTTCTATAAGAAAGAAACTGTAGTTTCAAAAGTGGCCTTCTTTTGTCCTTGTCCAGTTGAGATGTGTAAAGGTATGATTAAAACCAAAACCAAAAAGTGTATTCTGTGTGAAGTTACAGTGTGTACCAAGTGTTTAGATATTAAGGGATGGAAGAAGAAACTGAGTAACGAGAAGAGTGATGGGGTTACTTGGGATTCTCACCAGTGTGATCCCGAGAGTGTTGAAACGGCTAAAGAAATTCTAAAATCAACTAAAGCGTGTCCGAAGTGTGGGACTAGAATATTTAAAATAGATGGTTGCGATCAAATGTGGTGTACGGAGTGTAATACGCCGTTTTCTTGGCGTACTGGTATCATCGAAACTGGAACAATTCACAATCCACACGCCGTAGCTTGGTTTAAACAAAATAAAGACACACGTGGACAAGAAAGACTTTTGCGCGGTGTCCAATGTGGCGGTTTAATGGATTTGTTTGTTTTTATTGAGGGATTGTCTAATCTCAGGACATGTGTATCTGACGGCGGCTACTATAATTCTGGGTGCAAAGATGCGGGGTGTGGCTATTGTGTCTGCTCGAAAATTCATCGGAGTGTGGCCGAGGCGGCAAGGTTAATACGGTCTCAAACACCAGATGAAGATAAATTAGATGAGCTAAGGGAAGAATACGTACTAGGTATAATAGATGAGAAAGCCTGGCACCGGAACATATTTTTGACAGAACGACGCCACGCTCGCAAAAGAGCCAATCTTCGGATTTTGGAAACTTATCAAACTTTGGGAATAGACCAAATTAATTCCTTTCACCAAGCGTATAAAAAAAACAAAAGTGTTGGCAAAAGATTTCCTAAACAAAGTGGACCGAATTAGAAAATTCATTAACCAAGCTTTCATGAACGAGCTGGTGTTGTTAGGAACTAAAAAACCATTACAAATTAAAGATGACTGGCGTTGGAACGCATACCATTATCGTTAGTTTTGTAATGGTTTTTTGAAATATACAAATATATAACCTTATATATTTTGAGAAAAACGATGAGTTGTTATGGTTTGAAAATAAAATCAGTAATTAACAAAAAGAGGGATTACTATGGAGATAGTTCCATTTGATACTGCGGTCAAAATACTGTCTTACCTCAGTGATATTCACTTTTACAACGCGGAGACAATATTTAAAAAACGAGGACTAGATGATGCGTTTGTTGTCATAAACGAGATTGACGAAACTACCAACGAAACTACTTATATCTATAATACTGGTGGTAGATTAAAGAATAATACTCCATTGTTTTCTTTGTGGACCGAAAAATAATAAAACCTAAATACTTCATACGAAGTATTTGCTTCTTATTACTTAATTTTTTCTAATATTCACTAACTCTTGGATCTTTTAATAATTCTTTTACCACTTCTGTGTGTCCATATAAGTTAGCGTTGCTAAGAGCATTATTATCATAAATACTAGGATCAACTCTTGAGTCTTTTAGTAATAATTTTACTATCTTGAGGCGTCCATTTTCACTAGCCACTAAGATCGCTTCGCTAGGATCAACTCGAGTGTCTTTTAGCAATTCTTTTACTACTTCTGAGTGACCATTTTCAGATGCCGAGCGAATAGCCTGATTATTGAAAACAGATGGATCTACTCGCTTGTCTTTCAAGAGAGCCTTTACTACTTCTGAGTGACCATTTTCAGATGCTGAGCGAACGGCCCGATTATTGTCAAAAGATGGATCTATTCGCTTGTCTTCCAAAAAAGCCTTTACTACTTCCAAGTGACCATTTTTAGATGCCAAGCGAACGGCCTCATTGCTGGGATATACTCGCTTGTCTTTCAAAAGAAGCTTTACTATTTCTGGGTATCCCCCACCACTGGCTTCTTCGATAGCACAATTATTTTGAGCACTGGGATCAACTCGAAAGTCTTTTAATAATTCTTTTACCGCTAAGGTATGTCCATATGTACTAGCCCAACAAATAGCATAATTATTCTTAGCGGAAGGATCAACTCTTTCATCTTTTAACAACTCATTTACTACTTCAGGGTTACCATACTCAGATGCCGAGCGAATAGCCAAATTATCCTCAGCAGCAGGATCGACTCTTTTATCTTTTAACCCCCTCCACGATAATAACTCCTTAACCACCTTCAAGTGTCCATTTATACTGGCGGATATAATCGCCCAATTACCACTTGGATCAACCCTAGGGTCATTCAATAATTCTCTAACCGTTTTTAGATGTCCATTTTCACTGGCTTTCGCAATAGCCTGATTGTGATTAGCGCTAGGATCAACTCTTTTATCTTTTAACAAAATCTTAACTTTGTCAACCAAACCTCTTTCTGCTACACACTTAAATAAGCTTAGCCTATCTAAATTTTGGTTTTTCATTAAAGTATCAAAGTCTGAATCAGAAAAAGCATTGCACCGCTTCTCATCAGTCAAATCAAACGGATAAGATAAAAGATTTTGATTTGAGTATTTTTCCTTAAGTTTTGAAACTTTTACCATTTCTTTTTCAGACATAAACCTCATTATATTTCCCATAACATCTCCATATAACCTAGAAGTTTTAGTTTTAAATTTAGTGGTTCTTTGAACCGGAGCTCTTAATCTAATATCAACTCCGTCCACATTCAAAACTTTTTCTCTAATTAATCTTTTATGAGTGGCTCCATTCAAATTTATTTTTCTTCCGCTTATTGGATTAACTATTTTTATTACTTTTTTATGACCCACTAACTTTTTAACCCTCTTCACGCTTCGTTCCCTTTGCCCCACCGAAATTTTCCCCCAACCTGGCGATTTTCTTCTCCGAATCAAACTCATCGATTTTATATCGGAATTAAAAAAATAAGAATCTTAAAAAGACCCACTACGAAGACCTACGATGAGTATCTTTGGTGAATTTTTAGAGGACTTTCATTATTATGTTGGTCGAAAATTGGGGCTGTCTAGTGCCGAAATAAACTCTGGGTTAGCTGATTTGGCCGGAAAACCGACTAATTTTTCCGGCCATTACAGAGTTCTCAAAAAGCACGCCGATACCAAAATTAAAAGAGCTTTTATAATTGAAATGCTTAAATTTAAAATAGCCGAATTTATGGGAACTCAAATTTACAAAGATCACTATCTCAAAATCGACAAAGCTACTGAAAAAATAGAACTAGAAAGACTCGAATATTTTCTATCCTTTATTTTTGATCCCGATAGTGATTGGGGTAAGTGGCGCAAGATGATGGTTGAGTTGTGCTTGGAAACTCCGACTGAGAATGTAAATTTGGTCGGTGAATTGAAAAGGTTGTGTTTACCAATTTGCTATGCTGGTAAGATTAATAATAAGGCTATCAAGTTTTATTCTCCCGACCGTAGACTTAGAAATTTAGCCTTAACTGCATTAGATTCTGCTAAACATACCCCAGAAATCAAAACTGCGATCAAGATACAAGTCATTTTCTTGGAAAGTTATTATCGTGGAATGGGAATTGATGTATGTTTGTGCAAATATAAGGGTAATTTTTTCACTAAACTCAGAAATTCTCTTAAACCAACCATCTTACCGTTTTTGCCAAAATTACCTCTTGGTTGGTACTACGACCCATGCTTTTATGAGCACATTCGTAACATCGTCAGAGGTGAACACAACCTCTTCAAAATCGAATGGGATTTTCTTGGTACTATCAGAGTTGCAAACCACTCTATCTTGGTCAAGTCATTTGATAGATGTACTAACGATATCTTAGAGTGCGTATCAAGCATAAAAGATTTGTTATTTATCGAACCTTCAAGTGTACCTAAACAGGAACAAAGTTTGATGTTACTAAGAGGTGATGTCGGTGAGTGCATACTTAATAATTACGGTGACCTAAGTGGATTTACGACTGAAAAAGAATATGATTTCATGAGGTTGTGGTATGACAAAGATCCAGTCTACGTAGTTTGTTCCATTCTTAAGTCTTATAACGATGATGGAACCTTCAATCACAAGAAAATGGAATGTTTAGTTAAGGCTAGATTCAGATGCAGACCCCATCAGTTGAAGAAGTTGAAGAGTATGATATGTTATTAAAGGGTCGAAGAAAAAGGTGTGAAGATCCAAGTTTGAAATAAGTAAAATTACTTATTTGGTAAAGTAAAATGTTTTCAGTTTAAAAGGGGTATAAACGATGACCGATGTTAATTAGAGATTCTGGTGGATTTTGTGGAGGTTAAAATAGTGGGAGTAAATAAATACTATTTATTTATTTACGTCTAAATCTTCATCACTAGTCCCGACCTTCATTTAGCACTGGGATCAACTCTAGAGTCTTTTAATAACATTTTCACTACTAAAGTGTGTCCTTTTTTTCTAGCCAATTTAATCGCACTATTATTCATGTCGCTAGGATCAACTCTTTCGTCTTTTAACAACTCCCATACTACCCACGTGTGTCCTTTTAGACTAGCCCATATAATCGCCAAATTATTTATATCACTGGGATCAACTCGAGTGTCTTTCAACAATTCTTTCACTACCTCATCGTGTCCACCTTCGCTAGCAAATCTAATCGCATAATTGTCATCAACACTAGGATCAACTCTAGAGTCTTTTAATAACTCTTTTACCGTCTCTAGACGTCCATTTTGACTAGCTTTTTTGATCGCAAAATTATCATTACCACTAGGATCAACTCTTCCGTCTTTCAATAACTCCTTTACCACCTCTGCGAATCCATTACCGCTGGCCCACCGGATCGCCCGATCATCTATGTCACTCGGATCAACTCTTTTATCCTTTAATAATTCTCTCACTACTGAAGTATGACCCTCGTAACTTGCTATCCATATAGCATAATTATCTTTGACAGAAGGATCAACTCTTTCGTCTTTTAACAAAATCTTAACTTTGTCAGCTAATCCTCTTTCAACAACACACCCAAACAAGGCTTGTCTATCTAAATTTTGATTCTTTATCAAAACATCAAAATCGGAATCAGAAAAAGCTTGACACCGCTTTACGTCGCTCAGATCAAATGGATACGACAAAAGGCTACGTTCTGGATATTTCTTAGTAAGTTTTGAAACTTTTACCATTTCTTTTTCAGGCATAAATCTCATTATATTGCCCACAACATCTCCACTAGGTTTAGGTTTGGGATTAGGTTTGGATTTGGGATTAGGTTTGGATTTGGGATTAGGTTTTTGAGTTTTAGGTTTGGATTTGGGATTAGGTTTTTGAGTTTTAGGTTTGGATTTGGGATTAGATTTTTGAGTTTTAGGTTTTGGTTCTAATTTATTTTCAGATCTGATGTCAACTCCATCCACATCTAAAACTTTTTCTCTGATTAATCTTCTATGGGTGGGTCCATTTAAATTTATTTTCTTTCTGGTTATTGGATTTGTTATTAGAACAACCCTTTTACGATTTACTAGCCTTAACCTTTGAGGAAGTATACTTTTTGAAGAGAATTTCTTCAAAAATGGCGATTTTCTTCTTCTAATCAAACTCATTTTATTTGGAGAAATTAAACTAAAGTACTCGTTTTCTTCTTAATATTAAAATGGACTTTGGTACCTTTAACGAGTTTAGAACTTGTATTTTTTGCGTTAAAAAGAAGAAACACGTCTCCTGCGAGTGTCCATCATTTAAAAATAGAAAATTTATATCAAAAGGATTAGAAAAGATAAAACGAAACCTTCGCGTATATAAAATATTTGTGGAAAGATGTATTAAGTATAAAGATCTTTCACTTTTTCAAAAGTTGATCAAAAACTTTCCAACTCTTCTAACTGTAAAATATGAACACGTTGGATCTTATCTTTTGGGATTATCGATTTATTATATAGACAAACACAACTGCAGTTGTTTTTTAGCAAAAATCATTTCATTATCCTTTAATATGAAACTAAAAAGCTCAGTTGATGAGATTTTAAAAACAGTTGAGATGTTAACGCTCAAACTCAGTCTACGTGACCTTAGTCTCTATGACGATTATTTTTCTAACACTATCACTATCCCACTCAAATTAAAGAGTATGATATATTTATTTGTCAAGTCCATTGAATCTCTTAACCGAATAGACGAGAGATTCAAAAAATTAAACATGGAAATCGCCAACATAATGGTTGCCAAAAAATTAACAGGGTCTAATAGGGTTTAATAGGGTCTAAGAATTAATGGGGTCTAAAAATTAATAGGTCTAAAAATTAATAGGTCTAAAATGGTTTTTGATTCTACCCTACGTAAAAAAACTCGAAACTAACTCAATATGCAAAACTTCGAATTCTCGTATATACTAACTGATACCCTGGACAAGTGGATATTGGAAAAAATCAAAACTTCTGCCACTATAGTTCATTGTTCCTTTTTTTTAGAAATTCATCTCAAGAAAACCCTAAACCAATTAAACGATATTGTTATTATTGATGATGATCTAAACAAAGGAATAGTTGAAGTTTTGAAGAAAGGAAAAGGCAAAGTCTATGTAGTGGGCAATCTCAAATTTTACCATTTAGTCTTTGGTAGTGTGGGGATGTTTTGTAGCAAAATATATTGCAAGATTTCTTTAGATAAGCTAATTAAAGAAATAAAAGACTTCGACTCCGTTAAAAAAAAGAACTACTTTAAATACTTCAAAAGTGATGAATATCAGTATCTGGACGTCTTGAAAAATATATCGAGGAATGGTAAGAAACGTCAAGACCGGACTGGTGTAGGCACTTTTTCTCTATTTGGACAAACGATGACGTTTAATATATCAAAACGGATACCCATAATCACAACAAAAAAGGTCTTTTACGATACTGCAATCAAGGAATTGTTATTCTTTATTTCAGGTGAAACAAATACCAAAATTCTCGAAAAACAAAAAGTAAACATTTGGAAAGACAACACCAGTACCGAGTTCCTCAAAAAACAGAAATTAGATTATTCCGAAGGTGACGGTGGACCCTTTTATGGTTTCCAATGGAGACACTACGGTGCAGAGTACAAAGGATGTAACGGGGGTGGGGATATTAACAAAGTTAGTGACAAATATAAAAATAAGGGCACAGATCAACTTGCTAATCTTATTAAAGAACTCAAAGCAAACCCAGAGTCGAGGAGACACATCCTAACGGCTTGGAATGTGAGTCAACTTAAGGAAATGGTACTTCCGCCATGTCATTGTTTTACACAGTTCTACGTTCGTTCTGGTAAGTTTTTAGATTGTTGTCTCACCCAAAGAAGCGGAGATATGTTTTTAGGTGTACCATTCAATATAGCAAGTTATAGTATTTTAACTTATATTTTAGCGCATATTGTCGGTTTGGTTCCAGGGAAATTAATCCACCATATCGGAGACGCTCATATCTACAGTAATCATATCAAACAAGTTAAAACTCAACTAAGCAGACAACCTAGACCTTTCCCTACACTTAAAATAATCAGAAAAGTAGATGGGGTGGATGATTTCAAGTTTGAAGATTTTTTAGTTGAGAATTATTCGCCTTGGCCTTACATCAGGGGAAAAATGGCAGTTTAGATTCAAGAACTTCAATTTAATAAAATATCACTTACAAAAACCACAAAAACCGTAAAAATCGATGGGCACTATTAATACAAAATACTTGGCTGTTCCCGAGAAAACGCTGGTAGTCATGAATACAAAAGTATCTTTTGGTGAAGATTCAACTTCAATAAAAGAGTGTTCAATATACGGATGCCCAAAAACAAGTTCTTGTGATAAAATGGTTAGATTGCAAGGTAAAAAGTCAAAAACATATATAATAAGTATTTGTAGGACTCACAGTGAAGTTAAAAATAATAATAAAGTCCTACCAACAAAATCAATAAGGCTGATCGAAGTTGGATCAAAGTACGACCAAAATGGAATCAAAGTAAGATAAGAATAAAATCTAAACTAGAAAATAAATAGTCATAATTAAAACTGTTTCGAAGACTGTTTTTAATACGTCATACAACGTATTAATTTCCACCAAATCCACTCTTACTCTACTTTTTTAAACACTAGAGCGGTGTTATAAAACAAAAACTCTCTTTCACTTCGACCTAGTAATGGTTTGTTTTCTATTCTTCCATACAAAATTTTATACGGAAGGATTTCTATTATCTCCAATCCGTGTGTTTTTGCAATCTCAACGACCCAATCTACATTTATGAGAGTTTTTAAATGAACTTTGTGACTTTCTTGGTAAGTTACTTTTATTTGTTTGCCAAAGTTGGAGACATTAAGGTTAAAATCGCCAATATAATTTTTTTGAATTGTCCATGCAGTTTTTTGTCTACTTTTGCCGCTTATAAAAACATTTCGATTCATTACTTCGTTTATTTTTTCTCCATCAAGTCCAGATAAAAACAAATAGCCACCCTTTTTTAAATTGTGACCAACGTTAGCCATCAACGTATCAAAGTATTCCTTTTTTTGATAAAATTTACCGGCGCCGGTGAAAAGAGATAAGATATCAAATTTTGTTTTCCTTTTTTTATCGTTAAAGAATCCACCAGAATTAAAGGAAAAAAATTTAGTAATGTGCTGATTGTATTGGTTTGTCCTATATTTTGATAGATTGACATTCCTTAGGTTTTCATCAATAGAAACTATCAATGAAAAGTTCTGATAAATACTATAATCTTCGGTATTATCTATTTCTAAATTTAATATACCATCACCGCTCACAGCGTATTTAGAAAAAAGGTATTTTTTGACTTCACTAATAAACGACATTTTTTCAAACTAAAAAGTTCAAATAATCGTTTTCCTTTTTAAATATTATTTGTAATATTTACGGTTAGGGTTAGTGAGTTAGTGGGTTGGTTTCTTTTACTTTTTACCACGACGTCTAAGCCACGCTGCTCTTCTACCAAGGGCAATTATTGGTTTACTTTCAACTTTACTTCCACTTTCGTCCTCACTTTCCACTTCGCTCTCATCCTCACTTTCTACTTCACTCTCACTCTCGTCTTCACTTTCATCTTCGCTCTCGCTCTCATCTTCTATTTCTATTTCCAAATCTTCACCTTCACTTTCACTACTACTCACAACTATATCCTCACTTTCACTCTCACTTTCACTCTCGCTTTCACTTTCTTCTATATCCAAATCCTCAACCTCTTCTTCCACATCCAAATCCTCACTTTCAACTATTTCCAAATCTTCAACCTCTTCTTCTACACCCAAATCTTCCTCTTCGAAGTCAATGTTTAAATCAATGTTAGAAATATCTTGATCACTGCCAAACAAATCTTCGCCGAAAATATGATTTACATCTTTATTTAGTTCCTCCTGATCTACTCGATCACCCAGATCCCCCAAACCCCCCATACCCTTCCTTCCACTCTTCACCTTCCCTCCGCCGGTTACCAACTTTTCCTTCTTTTCTATTTTCTGATTATAATTGCGCCTGTAAGCTTCTCTTTCTTTCTCAGTTATAGGTTTAATGTCTAAAAACTTAGGTCTAACGTTCATTTTAGTAAATATGCCAAAATTAAACAAAGCGGACAACAGGTAAACATCTTGATTGATAAATAGCTGACCATCACAGCGCTGATTTAAGAAGGTCGAAAATCCTTTACTTTCAAAATACATAATCAAATCATCTTGATGAGAAAGAAAAACTGGAGTATCACCGTAAGGGCAATTTGGGAAATAACGCAAATTAAATGCTAAAACTCCCGCGTCCCTCACGTAAATCGGCTCACCGTCTATCTCGACCCCATCATACAAATTATCTTTTAACTTAAACTCTGAGTTTATGTTGTCTCCATTGAACATAACATAAGCAAATGTTCCGACTTTACCAGTCAAATCATTGATCAATCTCGTCCACGCATCAAATGTTTTCTTATTAGACCAGGCGCTATTAATACCGTAAAAAGAGACGACGTGAGTAACTGTTTTTCCAATGAAAGCGTTGACAACTTTTTTGATAAAACTAGGAGAAGAACCACTTTCTATGAGAATAATGTTTTGGTTTTGTCTTTTTATTTTGGAGACCTGAGCATCGCTATAGTTTTTTGAGTTGACTATTAAGGGTTCGTAATTATAGTAAGCTTTTATTTCAGCCAGAAGATTTGAATCGCCCTCCACCTCCACGTCTACTACGGCGACGATCTTTGCATAGTGGCGGTTCCAAGACTTGACACTAGATTCCAATCCATTTAAATCTAACAAAGTAGGCTTGAACTTGATTGTTTTGTTCAAACTTTTAAAGAGGTTATCTCGGATTTGTTCATGATAATAGACAAAAAACATGTCATCTTGACCAGTAATAGTAGCTAATGATATAGGTTGTCTCATTAAGATCCAATTATCTTTGGCTACGAATTCACTATTGGCTCTTAATTTGTCCTTACGTTCTTGTACCGGATAAAGAACCTTATATTCTAAGTCCCAAGCAAATTCAAAAACTTTATTGTCTGGGTTGCGAGAAAACAGATCATTTTCATAGTCTAACATCGATTCTTCTAAATACACAAATTTGTCTTCCTTGGTTACGTCTGAGAACTTGACTGGACCTTCCGAGGAATCACATAACAAAACTAAATCATTTCCATCAACTTGGACGAGCAAATCAACAGTCATAACCGGTTTCCACTTACAGATCTCCAGCTGATCTTTTAAATTTCTTTTCTCAAAATCCAAAGTAACTGGTTGATATTTTTTACCCACTGGTTGGAAGATCAATCCATCCGTTTGATAGTCTAGATTTTTTTGTTTATTGATCATATGATTGACAGTGATGAAAAAGTCATCGCCGGTTTTATTGCCTAGGTAGTCATGGTGTTTGTTTTTGAAGAGAGTTCTCATTTCTATTCTGGATATGAAAAGCTTGTGGTTGGATTCTGTAAAGGTAGACAACTTGTAGAAAAATCCACTTAGTTGTTTTAAAAAGGCGAGGTGATATCTTCCTGCGCCAGGGGTTTTACCTTTAACCCAAGTATTGCTAACATAAGGTTTTTCAGTTTGAATGAAATTAGCTCTTTGTAAAATATCAAAAACGTAGAAAATCTCATTATAATTTTCGTATTTGCCACTTCGGGTGTCGTCCAAGTTTTTAAGTTCAGATACTTTTACCAGTTCACCATCCAGTATAGTACCGTTAAGGATTAAGAATATTTTACGAAAGTTTGATGGAGGTGTAGGCGTTGAAATCCGATTAACCGAGTTGGTCGGTGGATGGACAAGCCAAACAGATTCATCAAAGATCACCAGAAATCTACGAAGACCATCAATTTTGTGATTGAGCATAAATGTCCCACGAGTGTTGTCGAAAATGCCGCCCCTGACTAGATCTGCGATGTGTAGATTTCTTGGCTTTTCCATTATTCTGGAATCCATTACTTCCTTTGATCTCATTGGATCTTTGAGACCGATTCTGTTGAAAGCAGAGATAACATTAAAGTATTCTCGAATTTTATATGAATATGAAGTCGAATAGACTGATTTCATAACATCGTAAATGACGACGTCGATGTCTTTATCATAATCTTTTTGATAAAGAAGATCCAAATCAGTAATTTCAAGTTCAATTTCATAAGTGATGGCGGAGGGGAAGTTTTTAGAAGTAGCGGAGGGGAAGTTTTTAGAAGTACCTTGGGTTTTCACTTCGGTTTTGGCTTCGGTCAAATCAAGTTGATATTTACCGCCACCAACACTAAAACTGTATCTTGTTTTTTCTCTTACTAGATCGTGACCTCGGTTATCCCAAGAAAGATTATCAACTACTTTTTCTATACTTAGAGTAACTACCAAAGGGTAATCTCTGCTATAATGATTAGATTTTGTACTTTTTTTCAGATACTTATACGTGTTTCGGGATTTGTATTTTCTCAGAGTATAGTTTTTGTGATTTTGAATAAATTCTTTCGTATAAACCGGTCTCACATTAGGAGATCTGGATTTGTAAAAGTCCAGAGTATTATTAAAAATAGAACGCGTTACGTTTTTGTGACCTCGAGACCTATATGATTTGAATTTTATCTCTAATTCTAATTCACCTTCACTTACATCTCGGTATTTAAGTATTTCTTCTTTCAAACGGTTATTACCATAAATTAGTCTAAACATAGTATGGTATAGTGAAATAAAACTTCCTTTTAAATATCCTTTTTAAATATCCGGCCTTAAAGATTTTTTCATTTTTGTAGAAAGTTGAGTGAGGAAAAGTTGGGGAGGTGGTCACAAAATAGTTGAGGAAAAGTTGAGGAAAAGTTGAGTGAGGAAAAGTTGGGGAGGTGGTCACAAAATAGTTGAGGAAAAGTTGAGGAAAAGTTGAGTGAGGAAAAGTTGGGAGGTGGTCACAAAATAGTTGAGGAAAAGTTGGGGAGGTGGTCACAAAATAGTTGAGGAAAAGTTGAGCGAGGGAAAAGTTGAGTGAGGAAAAGTTGGGAGGTGGTCACAAAATAGCGAAGGTTGACCGAGCGATACCCGCCAAAATAGTCAAGAAGAAATAATAAATACAATAAAAATGAAGGTTGAAAAATTTTTGAGGATATTTTACTATGTTTTACTCATAGTGATAGTTATATGGATTGCCTCGGGATTTTTTGATGTTAAAAAATACATGGGTAGCAAAGATGAAGGCAACGTCGATGAATTTGAAGAACTAGAAAACAACAAGACGAACAAGAAAAGGAAAAAATACAATTTTAAGCACGTAGATGAAATCGATGACCTAGACATGAATGAGACTAGCGTTGATATGATAGACTTTCATTCGTTTAAACAAATATCAAAAGAAAGAGATTTTTTGGTTCTCTTTGAGAAATCACTAATAAAGAGCTATATTGCGAAGATAAAGATCTATAATAACATTTTGAAAAAACTCAACTCAAATATTTCAAAGAATGGCAGCTACTTCGAGTTGGATAGTAACCAAACTAGAATTCAAAAACAAATAGACGAAGTTAAAAAAATAATAAATGTTCTAGAAATTCGAATTAAAACTATAAATAAAAAAAAGATAGCGAAGGACATTGACGACATTATCAATAATACATCTAATGGTCTAGCATCTTTAATAGGACGTGATGATGTCAAAAATATAATCGTACAAAAAATTTACACATTTGTCAAAAATCCTGCAGTTTTCTACAAGGGCTTCCAAAATATAGCAATATATGGAAAATCTGGGGTTGGTAAAACTAAATTGGCTGAAACTATAGGTTATGTTTTTGCTAAGACTGGCATCCTGGCTAGGCGAAAGTTTAGAAAAGTTTCCAAACAAGAGTTTACTAGCCCATACGTCGACGAATCCGCTAGTTTGACCAGAGGTGTGGTAATGTCGTGTCTGGAAGGCGTCTTGTTTATCGATGAGGCTTATGGTCTTACCCCCGGAAATAATAATATTTTAGGTTTAAACACTCATAAAGATGAAGCTATCACTGAACTAGTAAATGCTTTGGATTTGTATAAGGGATTGGGAATAACAATAGTTGGTGGTTATGAAAAGTTAATGGAAAACAACTTTATGAAATCAAACGAAGGAATGAGACGGCGTTTTCCCAATGTCATAAGATTGGATGATTATTCTGCCGAGCAATTAACTAATATTTTGATGGATTTTATTTCAGATTCATCACCAGATCTTGAAATTGAGGACGAAGATGCAGATTATATATATACTTTGGTCGACCGCCTGAACAAAAGATCAGTCCTCGAAAAACAAGCAGGTGATATGCAAAATCTGGCCAGCGATATCACAACTTCTGTCTACGGATCCACTCTAACTTGGGGTATTGACATCGAAGATAATAGAAAAATAATTAATGCAGCTTTTTCTAGGTTTTTAAAGAATAAAAACGTCACCCTAATCATCTAGTAGTTTTTTTAAGTGGTGAAGTTAACGATATTTTGATATATTAGACAATATATTAATTCTTTTCTTATAAAACGAGTAGTTATTTTAGTTTCGTATCCCACAGATGTCTAATACTACGTCGTCGATCGATCATTCGCCAACACAAAAGTTTACATTAACGGTGGTGACTAGGTTTAGGAGAGCTACGTATAGCTTGGGGGATAGAAAAATAGATTTGCCTGGGGGTGATAATATTTTTAAATATGTGGTTGATATAGAAAATCAACCCATCACGGTATGGAAAAGTTTGCCAAAAATACCATCCTACGTGGAAAATATGGTTTGGTGTACACTGAATCTAGGGTTTTATAATTATTTACATGACTACTATAATCTCAGTGATAAGGGAAAACGTAGCCTAAAAAAAAGTCTCGAAGATCAAAACAAAGTTTATGTGTACCTTGATAGAATGAATTATGTTGAAACTGTTGAAAAATTATACAAAACCTGCATTTTACACCATTTCTACAATTCATTTGATAAAACAAGATTGGTGGGTCGTAGGTTAAATTTTACCACCAGAAATAGTATAGATAAGATGAAGCTAAAGATGGGGTTATACTACGGTGAATCTTACCTAGGAGAAGATCTAAGCGGCAAAAGGTATTTTATCAATTTTAATTTTAAAAAGTGGTTAAGAGGCGTTAGTGGAGTTTATAACACGCGTTACAAGTTCTACGGATTTGATGTTTTGGTCGTCAGAAACTCGAAGTCTCTAGTGGATCTAGTTTTTGATGAAAGTGGTGGGAGTGGTGGGAGAAGTGGTGGGAGTGGGAGTGGTGGGAGTGGTGGGAGCGACGGTGGGAGAAGTGGTGGGAGTGGGAGTGGTGGGAGTGGTGGGAGCGACGGTGGGAGAAGTAAAAATGGGAGCGACGGTGGGAGAAAACCAACTAACACGATTAATAGAAATTTTAAAGTTGATGTTTACCACCTGGGTATAGATTTAATGAATATTATCTTGAAGTATCAGGGTTGGGGCGTTCACAACAATATAAGACCTGAAACTATTGACTATGCTAAGTCTGGGTATTATATTAATGATTTTTCAAGGTTCGTCGAAAAATCGGATGAAAAGTGTTTGAGAGTTAACTTTGATAGAATTTGGTCGAGTCAAAAATACTATTATGGGTGTTGTTCAACTGTCAAAAACGATCTAATTGAATTAGGATTTGTTTTAAATTGGGTGATGTGCGTCGAGCTAGCTGGACCTGATGTTCGTGGTCCATTCAATATACCCATAAGTAGAAACATCAAGTCATATTTTGATTATATTTGTGGTTTATCAGAAACAGTAGTGCTAGACGAATTGGTCATTGGATGTGTTGGAAAGATGTTGAGAAGATTAGATAAACCAATAGAAGAGGCTGTTAAAATATACAAAAACTGAACGTGAAAAGACGACATATAAACACTACGAGCAGATCAGTCGAAAAGTTAATAAGTTTATAAACTTATTACTTGAATATTTATACCCAATCTTCGAAAATTAAGAATATAATTTCGACCAAAGTCACAACTCCTTACCCTGCTCCGCCCTTCCCACTACTCTGTGTTTCTGTACGATTCTGGGAAATAATGGTATCTTTTTGGGACAGACATGTAAATTTTCCGCCGTGACCCTATGAAAATGGCCAAAAAGATGATTCACATAATAGAGTTTAACCAAAACAGTGATTCTTCTTTTCCCGAATTGAATGTATCGTTCTCTCTGGTTAATCTTTCGTCTCTGATGTCTCTGAATTTTATTGCATTATTAATAAAAACAAGGGCACCGAACCCACTCGACACCGCGATGAAACTAGTGTACCACCATTGTTCGTTAGAATCGGGTCTATCAAGATCTGTCATATTACTATATGTGATATTTATTTTTACCAAACCCTTTTAAATAAAATAATATTTTCTCGAGACTTAATTCAGAATGAAAAGAAAAATGAAGATGGGTTACTCGGTGAATAAATAAAAGTCGACCTAACTTCTTGATTCAATCTTAATATCTCGACTGAACTACTAAATTATGACTAAAGTGGCTAAAGCGTCTACTAACGTAGAGAATCTTCTCGAGTCTATTCCAAAGTTATTGGAGCAAAGGAAATTTCGCTCAGTCCTACCAAGTGGGAAAAACAAAGCTTTCGGACACTATCAGATCACTGGGGCTTTTACTAAGTGGAAAACTAAAAAGGAGACTGATTTTGTCTATTCTTATGAAACTCGCTTGGCGGGTAGTAAAAAGGATGTTGTAGCTTTTCTTAAAAATTTCACAGATGAAAACATTGAAATTCTTCAAGACTTACTCGGGGAAGATAGAGGTGATCACATCAGCTCAAAGAAAGATTTGATTAGCCAAATCATCACTTTTGGCAATCACAACGACCCATCTGACAACCCGAGCAATCCATCCAATCTTTTCAAATATGAGAAGGACCAAAAAAAGAACAAAAAAGTTAAAAAAGAAAAAGAACCAACTATAGATCAATATTATGACGCTTTCTTGAAATATAAACAAAGACAAAAAAAGATTGAAGATGGTAAACTACAAACCGACCAAAACCCTAAGATTTTGAGAATGAAAAACATTGGCGATTTATATCAAAAGCAAGGTCCAACTGATATTTTTAACGTTTTCGGCTATAGTAATGTTGGCGGTGTTGCCGTAGTAGTCAAAGTTGATAAGGTAGACCAAAACAATGGAAAAAAATTACATAAGGTTCCAAATTACAAGATCTTAGCCTCTAAAAAGAAAGATATTGAATATGTACTTAAGGATTTGATCACTGTTGGAACCATTGGTTTGAAAAAGACACAAATTAATGAGGTCATTGAAGCGTGGGCTGAAAATAAAAAATCCGGATCCCAAGGTGAAGCCGGTGAGGTTGAGGAAGGTCCACGAGAAATCAAGACTACCTCAAACAGTAATAAAAAAACA
>SDBT01008037.1_pt1 | contig 17287 bp, 13 predicted proteins | sample 2277101 | NCBI WGS metagenome assembly SDBT01 (sample SAMN10404973, study PRJNA504765) | marine sediment metagenome | isolation source: marine sediment core GS10_PC15, 103 cmbsf | place: Arctic Ocean: Southern Knipovich Ridge | collected 2010
GCTTCAAGGGCATGCCGTTCCTCCGCCCATCGACGGGCAGCTTGGCCCGCGGCCACTATCCTGTCAGGATTCTCGATCAAGGCAATCAGGCGGCGGGGGGTACCCATGATCCGAAACGGACCATGCTCGAGGCGGGCGTCAGTGAGCATTTCCCCTATCGAAGTCTCGAGTTGCTCCAATGCCGACGTGAGGTCTGAATCCGGAAGTTCCTCGGTGCCTATCTCCAGCACGAATGTCGCGGGCTGGTCGGGGCCAGAATCCGCATCGGCGGCTACGCGCGCGGGCCGATCGTTACTAGAACTCGCATGGCTTTCTTCAGAAGGCTCCGATTCCAACCAGGGATACCCCGCTTGTTCTCGTTCCTGCAGATAGGATTCGGCGACCTGGCGCGAAATACGACTCATTCTTCCAAAGTAGCTGGCTCTCTCAGTCACGCCTACCGCGCCACGTGCGTCCAACACATTAAAGGTGTGCGAGCACTTCAACAGCTGGTCATACGCCGGCAGCGTCAGGCCGACCTCGAGGGCGCGCACGGCCTCCGCTTCATATGCGTCAAACATCTGGCGGAGCTGCGCCACATCGGCCAGCTCAAAATAGTATTGACTGTGCTGCTGCTCGGCCGCAAGGTTGAGGTCCCCATAGGTTCTCCGGTCGTCCCAGCGGATATCGCCAAAGTGGGTTACTCCTTGAATGGCCATTAGGATTCGCTCCAGGCCATAAGTCAACTCTACAGAGACCGGATCCAGATTCTGGCTGCCGGCCTGTTGGAAGTAGGTAAATTGGGTAATCTCGAGGCCATCCAACCAAACCTCCCAGCCGAGCCCCCATGCGCCCAGGGCAGGCTGCTCCCAGTTGTCTTCCACAAATCGAATATCGTGCTGCAGTCGATCGATGCCGAGCGCCTCGAGTGATCGCAGATACAGTTCCTGTGGATCACCGGGCTCCGGTTTGAGGATCACCTGGTACTGGTAGTGGAGGCCCATCCGATTTGGATTTTCTCCGTAGCGGGCATCATCTGGACGGACAGAGGGCTCGACATACGCGACCCTCCACGGCTCTGGGCCCAGGACGCGCAAGAAAGTTGCGGGGTTCATTGTGCCGGCTCCGACCTGAAGGTAGTAGGGCTCCCAGATAAGACAGCCTTGGTCGGCCCAAAAACGGTCGAGTGCGAAAATTGCTTCTTGGAAGGTCAGCATGGTCTAGCCATTTGTATCGCGAAGGGAGTCAGCTCAAATCGGAGCTTGAGAGTTCGTATCCCGCTTGCCGTATTTCCCTGACCTGCCGAACGAAGGCCGGGACATGCAGGTCGCGCTCAACCAAGTGATTGAGGTAACTCTCCATCAGAGCCTCGACTTCAAGAGCCGCCATGCCACTAATTTGCGGGCGAGCGGCCTCTTCATAGCCGTGACGCTGGTAGTGACGCAGCACCTTGAGCGCGCCGAGTGATAGCGGGTGCGCGTAAGGATTATTGGGGCCGCAGTTCGGGCACAGCAAGCCACCTTCAGCTGCTGCGAAGAACTGATCCTGCGGCTGTGCCTCATCCGAGCAGTCGACACATCTGTGTAACTCAGGCCGGTAGCCAGACAGGTCCAGGAGTCGGATCTGAAAATACCGAAGCGGCGCGGCGGTATCGTTGTCCTGATCTAACCTCTCAAGGGTATTGGTGGTGAGATGGAAGAGCGCTTGTGACTCGGACTCCTCTACGCCAAAGCGATCCACCAGCTCCGCTACATAGGCTGCCTGACCGAGCCGATCCAGATCCTGCCTCAATCTAGGATAGGCGTCGATTGTTTCCGCCTGCGTGATGATGTCTAGCTCGCGTCCCTTGGCGATCAACAGATTGCTGCGCGCAAGCGGCTCCAGGTGCCCAGCCTTGCGTGAGCTGGGCTTGCGAACCCCTTTAGCGACCGCCCGAAGTTTGCCGTAGCCTGGCGTAAAGATGGTGACGATCCTATCGGCCTCCCCCAGATCATGACGGCGTAGGATGACCGAATCTGTTCGATAAAGTCGGCTACGTTTCGACACGCGCGGCATTATACCAGCGCGGCATTTTTGAGACTCTGGAGCGATATAGAGGGGCTTACCGCCTGATTAAATCTTCGGCTCCAAAGGCGAGAGGATAGAGATCCTTGAGGTTCGCTTCCAGTCGGATTTCGTCGTCTGCATCCGTGGCCACCACGAGTAGATCCATGCCAAATTCTGCAAGTACCTGGCGGCAGGCGCCGCACGGCTCGCCTCCATTTTCGGAGGCGATGACTATTGCACTGAAGGCTTTCTCGCCATTGGTAACTGCGCTGAATACAGCACTCCGTTCTGCGCATATGCCCGATGGATATGCCGCATTCTCTACATTGACTCCCACGAATATTTTGCCCGAGCGAGTAAGCAGCGCCGCGCCTACCGGGTATTCCGAATAGGGAGCGTAGGCTTGTTTGCGCGCCTCGCGGGCACGTTCAAAGAGCTCTTGCATTTTGGGATTATCAGGGTCCATTCGTCGTTCCATTCTCATTCCGCCCGTCGAGCGAACTTTCCACTCGCCTCGCACGCACGCGTCGAATCCGCCGCCGCACTACCTGATCCACGACGAGCTCTAAGCCGCCCGATTCGAGCTGATCGCCCGGAGAGGGCACGCGCCCAAGTTCGCTGTAGATAAAGCCTCCCAGGGTTTCGCCTGCATCCGTGGGCAGATCTGCATTCGTGATTTGATTGACATCATCTAGATCGATGCCGCCACTGAAGATGTACTCGCCATCCTCCCGTTGTTCGTAGCTTGCCTCTTCGGCGAAATCATACTCGTCCCGGATTTCTCCGACGATCTCCTCAACGATATCCTCAATGGTTACAAGGCCGGCGGTGCCGCCGTATTCATCCACCACGATTGCCAGGTGGATGCGGCTGGCCTGCATTTCATCAAGCAGATCATCGACCTTTTTGGCTTCCGGCACGAAAAATGCGTCGCGCTTGATCTCTTCAATTGGACGCTCATAGTTCCCCGCACTCCAGGCTTCCAAAAGGTCCTTCACATAAATCAGGCCGGTCACGTTGTCGACGTTCTCACTGAAAATCGGAGCCCGAGAGTAACCGGTTTTCAGCATCATTTCTGTGGCGTCAGGTATAGAAGTAGATTCTTCCAACGCCTGGACATCGATGCGTGGGACCATAACTTCTCGCGCCAGAGTGTCGTCCAGGCGGAAGATGGAATAGATCATTTCTTTCTCGTCCTGCTCGATGGAGCCGCCTTCTTCGCCGGCATCCACAAGCGTCATGATCTCATCCTCCGTCACCAGCAGGTGCAAGGGACCGTTTTGGTTTGCTGAGCCCTGCCCGCCTAGCTTTAGCATCAGTCGAATAAGGGGCGAGAGGCTCGTTCCTAGAACAGCAACCAGTGGGCTTAGACGTAACGCCCAGACCTCCGGGCTACGAAGAACAAGGATTTCAGCTAGGAACTCCAGAGCACTCATGAGGAGCCCAGTCGCGGCGAGTGTCAGGGCAAATCCCAGCAGTCCGTCTGCAAAACTCAGATAAGTGGCTGCCGCTACCCCGATCGCGAGCAATCGAATGACTCCAAGTGCAATTCTCAGCGATAGGAGCAAGCTGGGTGAATCCTTATTGATGCGTGCCGCGCGAGCGCTGCCGGTTGCTCCTTCCTGATCCAGATGTTGGAGAGTGGTCGGCCGGCTGTTCACCAGCGCGCTGCGCGCAGCCGCCAATAACGTCTCGGCAGTCAAAAGGAGCACCAGCACGGTAATGCTGACAATTGGATTAATCATCTGGCTCTAACTTCCGAATCACGCGCGCCGGTACTCCCGCAGCAAGCGTGTGATCCGGCACATCTTTGGTGACCACTGCGCCAGCCCCGGTTCGGGCGCCAACGCCGATCGTTACCGGCGCCACGAGCATCGTATCACTTCCGATAAAGGCGCCCTCTTGTATCGTTGTTGCATTCTTTCGCTTGCCGTCGTAATTGCATGTGATGGTTCCAGCGCCAATGTTGACATTTTCGCCAATTGTGGCATCTCCAATATACGAGAAGTGGCCGACCTTTACGCCGGCTGCCAACGTGCTGTCCTTGATTTCACCAAAATTACCGACATGTACACCTGGTCCCAGCCTTGCCCCAGGTCGCAATCTGGCGAATGGACCTACATCAACGCCGGCTTCAAGTACGGCCTTATCCACGACAGAGGCTTCGATGACACATCCCTCAGCGATGGTGGCGTTCCGGAGAATCGAATTTGGGCCAATTCGGCAATCCTCGCCGATGACCGTCTGACCTCCAAGGTGCGTATTCGGAAGCAGAACCGTTCCCTTGCCAACGCTCACCCCGACATCAATATAGGTCGTATTCGGGTCGATCATTCGCACCCCAGCTGCCATCAACTGGCGGTTGATTCTTCTTCTTGCAGCCGCCTCTGCCTGGGCCAGGTGTTCCATGGTGTTGACGCCAATCGTTTCGTCCGGGTCGTTGACATTAATCGCCTCGATGCCCTCGGTGGCCAGGCCAATCACGTCTGTCAGGTAGTACTCGCCTTTTGGTGAAATAGGCACATTGGCAAGCTCTTTCCACAGCCACTTAGCGTCGAAGCAATAGGCTCCAACATTCAGCTCAGTAAGTGCCAGTTCATCGGAGTTGGCCTGCGCCTCCTCCACAATACCGGAGACCGAACCTTCCTCATCTCGAACGATGCGGCCGAAGCCGCGTGATTGCTCGTTGATTGAGGTCAGCAGCGTCACCACTCCGGAGCTTGTCGCTTGGGCTTCAACAAGGGATCGCAGGGTATCTGCGCTCAGCAGCGGCATATCGGCATTGACGACCAGAACTAGATCGGATTCTCCGTCAAGGCGTTCTGCCGCCTGTAGTACGGCGTGGCCGGTGCCCAGTGGCTCGGTCTGCTCAATCCAATTGGATGACCCTCCGGCAGCTTTGCCAATGGCGGTGCCCTCTGGAGGAACAATTAGGTACGGCTCATTGCCGGTTGCCTCCTGGCAGGCAAGAGCCGACCATCGAATCATCGGCTGGCCGGCCAGTGGCTGCAGCAGCTTTGGCATGGAAGACTTCATGCGCGTGCCAAGGCCGGCAGCCAGGATGATGGATTCAGATCGCATTAATGCGATCGCTCATGTCGGGCGGGAGTGAATTGTGAGATCTGCGGGGGGTCTTCTGACACTCTTGGTTTGTTATCTAGCGTGAGCTCAAATCGAGGGTGCGCAAGGTTTGGGTCCGAACCTGGAATGACGGTTCCAATTGGTTCTCCAAGGCTGGGGAGCGTGGAATCGAACCACGATTTTTCGCTCCAAAGGCGAACGTCATGCCGTTAGACCACTCCCCAAGAAATAGGGCCACATTGTAACACCCCGAGATTCTTGGCCTGCCTGTCCTGCTCCGCAGGGCCTGTCCTGCGCATAAGGCCACACAACCAGGTAAACGGCTAGTCTTCAGCTTCTTCTTGGAGCAGACCCCGTTTCTGCGCCTCGTCAAAGGTGAGCATGCTTTCATCGATCGGACCTGTTCCGTCCGAACTCTCATTGGCCTCGTCCCAAAAGTCCTCGGCCCCCTTCTTGCTCACCGAACTGGCGGCAGACTCGAGTTCCGACTCCTTCACTTCCTTCTTGGGGGCTTCCCCATTCTGCTCGGATTTCTTCACCTCATCCTTGTCGCCCAAGCGCGAAGTTGAAGTTGTCACTTTAGCCTCCCCTACGCTATAAAGGCCACTTACCAGATCCGTGGCCGCCTTACGACTATATTGAAGCACCGCACCAATCTGCTTGGCGCCTTTCTTGGACTCAAATACGATAACAAGCGCATGGTCCGCACCTACGCTGGCCTGGTAGAAATCGTAGGTCTCGCCATCGAAATACATAAAGTTGGCGGGTACCTCCTTTTGAAGCACACCGCTGATCTCCACTCCGGCCTCAAAGGCAGTCATCAGCCCAGGGAGCGCCATTCTTAGATCAACCGCATCGATCTCGCCAGCTTCAACGATGACTTCTCCCCTATTGTCTAACAAGAACGTGGCTTCCGCATCTAATTCTCTCTGCATTGCCATCAGCCATTGGGCTATGAATTCACGTTCTTCCTCGGCTGCATGCGCGCCGCCCTTCCCCTGCAGTTCAAGGGCTCGACTTACGGCTTCCAGGAAGTGGCTTGTGCGGAGCGGCTTGGTCAGAAAGGCGATCACGCCCAGCTCTTCGGCACGATCGCGGGCCTCCACAGAGGGTTTCGCGGTCACAATGATGGCGCGTGAGTCTGGGCTCTCCTTCTTGGCTTTTTCGAGCAACTCAAGGCCCGAGATCCCAGGCAGAATTAGATCGGTGATCATTAAATCCACGCCACCCCTGGAGAGCTCCAACATGGCTTCTTCTCCGGAAGGCGTGTCAACGATCGTGAAGATCTGGCCCGAAAGTTGAAGGTTTGAGCGCAGGGTGTTGCTTACCTTGTGGTCACTGTCAACAATAATGATTCGGGGAGCAGCCATGGCCGGATTCTAGCATAGCGGTCTTTTTGGGCAATTGCCCCGCTTTTCCCACTCGCAAATCGGAGAATTTGGGCGATTAGCGTGACCGGAGTCTGGGATTGATCACTTCCTCCAGGCTACGCCCGACCAGGTAGAAGGCACTACAGAACAGCATAATGGCCAGCGCGGGAGGGATGAGTACGTGAAGGTTTTCACCGTAGGCGAAACTGCTGATATCGTCTTGCGCGGTCCAGATCATGCTTCCCCAGCTCAGCCGGAATTCGGTCCGACCCAGATACGAGAGCAGAGCCTCGATCATCACCGCACCGGTCGCGATGAACATCATGTTCACGATGATCACCGCCACCAAATTCGGGAGGACGTGCACGCGCAAGATGCGCCAGTTGCCGCCCCCCGACACTCGTCCTGATTCGACATAGCTGCTCGACTTCACGGACGACGCGTGCGATTTCATGACGAGCGCGAACGAGCCCAGCCCCGCAAAGACTCCGAATAATAAACCTACGTAGAGCCAGCTAAGTTCAAATAGGAATCCGACCACAAGCAGCACGATCGCGGGAGGCAGGAGAATGAATGCATCCGACATCGTCATGAGCACCGAATCGACCTTGCCACCATAGAATGCAGCTGCGGTGCCAACGGCCGTTCCGATCAACGTACCCACCACTGCCGCAACAATTCCCACGCCGAAGGATGTTCTGGAAGCAGCCGCTAGACGACTCAACACATCGCGGCCCGCGCCATCGGTACCTAACGGGTGCGTCAAGGAGGGCTTTGAAGGATGGGGAAAGATTTCCGCATCGTATCCGAGGACCGGATCATAAATGTCTGCTTCCCAGACCGTCGCCATCAGCAGCGGTTGGATCAGGGCCAGCAGGCCAAAGAAGGCAATAATGGCGATTCCGATTACTCCGAGGGGTTTCCGGAAGAGAAGCAGCCACTCTCGGCGCCACGCGGCTATTCTCCGCCCGAAGTGACGAAGCCGGAGGCGAAGCAGGCCTCTCATGCCCGGCCGGTAGGCGATCTGGGGGTTGATCAATCCCTTTTCGCTCATAAGTTACATGGCCTCGGCAGGACTCACGATCTCCTCACTTTCAGACGATCCGAGGTCCCTGAGCCTTGGATCGAGCCGAGCGGTGGTCATATCCAGGATCACATGCGCGAGCAGTATGCCGATCCCCACCACCGATAGAATTCCCATCAACACTGGAAGGTCGTTGTCGTTTGCTGCCTGCACCAGCCGCTGCCCCATGCCGTCCCATCCAAAATACTGCTCAATTGCGAATGCACCGATGATCACGAAGGGTATATACACAACGAAGCGCGTTAACACTGGCAGCATGGCGACGCGCGCCACGTGTCGATCTCGAACCTCCGAATCTTTGATTCCGGTTGCACGTGCCAGGGGAATGTGATCCGATTCTTTGGTTTCCTGCATAGTGGTCCGCATGATCAACATCGTCTCACCGAAGGAAAGCAGGATCAGGGTGAGCATTGGGAGGGCAACATGCCTGAGCAAATCCAGCGCCAGGGGGCCAAGACCCGAAGCAACCCAAGGAATTACCGCCAGAATAAGTATGACTGCTCCGCCAATCACGCGCGCCAGCGCCCGATACCAGAGGCTTCGCGTCAGACGAAAGAGCACAAGAAACGTAATGACAATCAAGGTCCCGGTTATTAATACTCTGACGATCAATTGGTTTAGGGTAAGGTCAACGCCCAACCAGAGGATGGGGTTGATCAATTTTTCAGGAGGGAACCAGCGCAGATTGACGGCGAATACGCTGATAGCGAGGAACGCAAGCCAAGGCGGAAAAGAAGTGTAAAAAGCAGCTCCCCCGAGGCTGCTGCCAGTATCGACCCACTTGCGTCGTTGCCAGGCGGCGCGCTTGCCCAGCCAGAGCCCCAACAGAAACCCGATAATTACTGAAGGTAAAAAGAGAAGCAGGGTTCTTGGAAGCTTGGTGGCGAGGATCTCCGTCACCTTCACCCCGGATTCGGCGGTTGATTCGCCAAGGTCCCCCCGAATGAAATTGCCCATCCAGGCGATGAACTGATTCACCACCGTCAGGTCGGGAGGACGCAACGCCGCCAATCCTTCTTCGTAAGAGACTGCTCCCTGAGTCGCGGATCCCTCGATGGGAGTGCCATCCGCAGCAAGCCCGGCCTCCTCCATTAATTCTTCGCCGGCGACAATCCCCAATACAGCCGGGTCAACTTCACTTGCTGCCTCCTGCAGCATCGTGGGATTTTCGAGCACTGCCGCTTCTTTGACCATTGCGGCGTCGTCCAGGAGGCCGAGCTCCTCTAGAAAAGCAGCGTCTTGCATAAGTTCGGCGTCGACCGCTGCAGGCACTTCGGATTGAGGCGCAGGATCCACTGGAGCGGCCGGTGCGGGCTCTACGATTTCCTGCTCTTGGATCCCCGCTGACAGGGATTGAGCCTTTTCCTCGGCCTCCGCACGAATTGCGTGTGCATCATCCAGCATCCCGATTGACTCCAAGAATGCCGCGTTGGCCAACAAGTCCTCAATTTCGGGGGATGAAGGAGCCGCGGAGCTTGACGGCTCGGCGGACAGCGCCCCCGCAGGTTCACCGCTGCTGGCCGAACCCTGGGCCTGTCCCGCGGAAACCTGCTCCATCATTTGAGCCTGCGTCAGTCCAGCAGTGTTATCCGGAAGCGCTTGAATCGTTGCAAAGAGGATGATTTGGAATAGAAGCAGACTGACCAGCGCCCTGAAAAGGCGTCGGCCGGTGAAGCCTGCCATTCCTTTAGGTATCACTGAAGAGCGATTTGCCACTTTTTGCGACCGAGCTTGCGGGCCTTGGTCGAGCTTGCGAACTGAAACTATTTTTTTCTTAAGTGTGGGTGGTTGTCGTTAGTCAGCGGCCGATTTTGCGGCCAGGTTATGCTCCGCCCAGAAATTTCCCTCAAACTCGTTGACGACGTAGCAGCCGAGGAAGTGCTTGTCGTCGTTGCGGTCCTGCAGCGGTGGGTGCGGGTTCTCCAGGCACACCTGTTCGGCTATCACGCAGCGCTCGTGAAAACGGCAGCGGGAGATGGGATTGATCGGTTTGCTGATTCCGCCCTTGATGATTACTTCGGGTCGCTGATAAGTGGGGTCCGGAACCGGCACGGCTGAAATCAACGCCCGAGTGTAGGGGTGCTTGGGATTTTGGAGCACCTCCTCCGTCTCACCGATCTCAACAATCTTGCCCAGGTACATCACGGCAATCCGGTCACACATGTACCGGGCGACAGCCAAGTCATGTGTTATGTACAGGTAGGTGACTTCGAGGCGATCGGCGAGCTCCTGCATGAGATGCATCACGCCGGTGCGCACCGAAACATCTAGCATAGAGGTCGGTTCATCGGCCACCACAAAGTCCGGTTCTACGATCAATGCACGAGCAATAGCCACCCGCTGTCGTTGCCCGCCTGATAACTCATGAGGGTAGCGAAAGATAAAACTTGAGGCAGGGGTCAATCCGACCGTTTCGAGCAGATCCGCCACTCGCGCCTCTCGCTCAGCTAGCGTGCCAATTCCTTGAACATCCAGTGGTTCCGCCACAGTATCGTAAATGGTCAGACGTGGGTTCATGGACTCATAGGGGTCCTGAAAGATCATCTGCACCTGACGGCGAAATGCCTTTAATTCCTTTCCTTTGAGAGTGGCCACATCCACAGTTTCTGAACCGGTGTGAAAGAGGATACTGCCCTCCGTTGGTTCGATCAGTCGGACCAGCAGCTTGCCAGTGGTCGTCTTGCCACAACCCGATTCTCCGACTAAACCAACGCTTTCGCCTCTCTTAATCGTTAGGTTCAGCTCACTGACAGCGTGAATAAAGTCGTTCGATCGGCGGAACACACCGCCGCCCACTTGATAAAGTTTCGACAAATCTTTGATCTCGACCAGCGTGTTGTTCTCGGACATCAAGCCTCCCCTCCCGGGTGCCAGCAAGCCACCCAGTGCTCAGGGGCATGTTCTTTGAACTCCGGCTCTTCGGTACGACAGATCTCTGTGGCAAAAGGGCACCTTGGGTGGAATCGACAAGCCGGCGGCGGATTTAGAAGATCTGGCGGCTCCCCCGGGATGGTGACGAGTTCGGTCTTCTCACCGATGATGCTAGGAAACGAAGACATCAGTCCCATGGTGTAGGGGTGAAGGGGTCGGTGGAAGATGTCTTCTACCGAAGCCTGCTCGACCATTTTCCCCGCGTACATTACGCCCACCCGTTCCGCCACTTCTGCAATCACGGCAATATCATGCGAGATGTAGATCATGGCCATATCAAGCTGTTCTTGAACTTCCTTGATCTTCTTGAGGAGCTGATCCTGGACTATCACATCAAGCGCAGTGGTCGGCTCGTCGGCTACGATCACGTCGGGATTGCACGAGAGTGCCATGGCGATCACTGCTCTTTGACGCATTCCTCCGCTATATTGATGCGGGTACTCTGTTTTGATTTTGGGGTCCAAGCCGACCAGCTCATAAAGTTGGTCGACCCTCGCGGACATCTCTCTATCGGAGAGATGCGGCATGTGCTGCTGCATGGCTTCGATAATCTGGTCTTCAACCGTATACACTGGGTTGAGCGAATTCATGGCCGCCTGAAACACCATCGAGATATCTCGCCAGCGGTAGACGCGCACTTCGTCTTCCGACAGCGGCACCAGATCGGTTCCGTTGATCCGGATTTCGCCCTCAAGAATTTCTGCGTTTTCAGGCAATAGTTTAAGAAGCGAAATGGCGACAGAGGTTTTTCCGCAGCCTGATTCTCCAACCAAACCTAGAGACCCACCCCGCTCAAGCGATAGGCTTACCCCATCTACTGCATATACCGGGCCCCTGCGGGTCTGGTAGTGCATGGTCAGGTTGTTAACTTCAAGGACGTTGTCTGCTGTTGCCAAGCTCCCTACTTTCCTTTACATGAAAACGGCGCCCCTTGAGGCTTTCGCTTAGGGGTCGCCCAATGGTACATGGTTATGCGCTTATCGTCGCCTTAGTCGCGGGTTGACCACCTCATCCATCGCCCGCCCGACCAGGTAAAACGCTGAGCACAGAAAAGTGATGGATAGAGCGGCAGGGAAGAGCAGCCACCAGGTGTCGAACCTGAGAATGTAGCCGAGCACCTGGGTAGTGTTGATCATCAAACCCCAGCTCATCTCGATTTCGGTAAGCCCCAAAAACGAAAGGATGGCTTCCGCAAAAATGGCTGTAGTGACGACGAACATCATGTAGAGAAGGGCGATCGGCATGAGGTTAGGGACCATATGGCGCGTGATGATGTGGGTGTGTCCGCCGCCAGCAACTCTGGCGGCTTCAATAAAGGGCTTCACTTTGACAGACAGAGCCTGAGATTTAATGACGATGGTCGTGGCGCCAAAGCCGGAAAGAATCCCAAGAAACAAGGCGAGTTGAAGAATACCAAAGTCGGCAATAATAGCGCTGAGAACAATCAGTATTGGAATCGCCGGCACCATAATGACCAAATCCGCGAGGCGCATCAAAGCTGAATCGAGCCACCCCCCGTAGTAAGCCGCCAACGCCCCGATCGTCGTCGCGATAAGCAGCGCCATAACCGCAGACATGATTCCCAATGCGAATTCAAATCGCGAACTGTACATCAGCTGACTCAATATATCCCGGCCAAGGGGATCGGTGCCGAGCAAATGCCGGGCCGAAGGCGCCGACGGATGGAACGGTATTTCCAGATCAATGCCTCTCACCGGATTGTAGACATTATTGTCCCACACCGTCGCCATCAGGATCGGGTGAGCAATAGACAGCAGTCCGAAAAATGCAATTACGGCAAGGCCGATCAGTCCAATCGGGTTCTCGGTAAAGAGAGACCAGTTGGTCTTGAATCCGCCCCAAAAGAGGTGCAGCCTCACCCGCCAGCGCGGATCGGGAGTGCCCCTGGTTAATACTGATTCTGACGCCGTAGTCTCTAAAGTTTCTTCCATAGAAGATCCAGTCACCTAATGATAGCGAATTCGAGGATCGATAAATGCATAGCCCACATCAGCTACCAGGTGGCTGATCAGGACCATGACGCCAAACACCGTCAGCGCTCCAAGCGCCACAGGAATATCGGCAACTAGGGCGGAGTTCAACAGAGTCTGGCCCATTCCCGGCCACGAGAATATGCCCTCCGTGATGATGCCGCCGCTGACCGCAAATCCAAGCGCAAAAATCAGACCGGTCCAAACCGGAAGCAGTGCCGTGCGCGCGGCATGTTTATCTCGGATCACCTTCGCCGGCAATCCCTTGGCGCGAGCGGTCAGGATGTAGTCTTCTTTGAGGGTTTCGAGCATACTCGTGCGCGTCAACAACATATAGCCCCCATAGGCAATGAGCGTAACGGTCATCACCGGAAGGATGGTATGGCTCGTGATGTCCCAGGCGTATACCCCATTTCCAGTTGAGATCCAATACAAGATAAGTCCTGCCAAAGCGACTACAAAGCTCGCAAATCTGATTAATGCGCGATACCGCCTCGGTGCCCGATTCGAGAGCAAAAAGCCTGCCAGGATGAAGAACAAGGTAATACTTACAGTGATGATCAAAGAAATGAAGATCGCATTTGCAGAGACGTCCGTACCCAGCCACTTAATCGGGTCAAGGAATTTTCCCGTGGGCAATAAATCCAGTTGGACGGCAAACAGCCAGATCATCATGAGTCCAAACCAGGGAGTGAATACCGTATAGAGCGTCACCCCTACAATGGTCGATGAATGCTCAATCCAGCCCCCTCGTTTCCAGGCCAGGATCTTTCCAGTGACGAACCCCAAATATCCCGCCACAACGGAGGCGGTTACGAACAGCACCAACGTTCGTGGCAGCCGTTCCCAAATAATTTCGGCAACCGGTTTTGGGTATTGTTGGAAAGAGACTCCCATATCGCCCTTATAGAAGTTTGACAAATATTTAAAAAATCGCTCGACCGGAGGCTTGTCCAAACCGAGCTCCTCACGCAGAATCTGCCGTTGGCTTGGAGGGATGTCGGGACTATTAACCAGCAGATCGGCGATGTCGCCCGGCTGTGAATCAATAATGAAATAAGTCGCGGCTTGAAAGAGCAAGAACGTGATGGCCATCTGAACTACTCGCTTGGACAAGTATCCCCACATCGCAAATCCCTTTCCCTAAGCCCGTTCCAGATACTCTAACGATCTTCTTTCTGCCGTTCCCATAACTTTCCAGAACCAAGGGGGGGCGGACATTTCGTCCGCCCCCTCACTCAAGCAACCAACCTTAATCCATTCGGGGCTAGTAGACCCTACTTGGAGGTCAAGATCTGTGCATTAATCTGCATGCCATCTTGATCGGCTATGCCACCCATCACCTGCGTGTATGGTAGGGCGACCGAGGTGTTGATCAGATCAATCGCCTGTCGGTAGAACAGAGGCACGTACGGACGCAGCTCAGCAAGCGTGTCCTGTAAAGCAAACGCTTGTACTTTCGCTTTCTCGATGTCCGTCTCCAGCAGGAACTCGTCACAAGTCGCATCATACGCCGCATCGTTCAGACCAGGCGTGTTGTATCCTGTGAGTTGTCCGCCCTCGAGCACACCCCACTGACTGTGGAAGAAGTCACACAGGTAGTCGGGATAGGGCGTCAGGCCCCAGCCCAGGATGTACATATCGAAGCTTGCGTCAGTGAACACCGGGCCTAGGATCGTGTTGAAGCCCGTCAGCTCAGACTCGACTGGCATGCCCAGCTCCCGCATCCACTCCGAGATCCACTGGTTGAAGCTGGCTCGTTGCGGATCGTAGGCCGGCCCAGGGCCGAGGATAGTCGTCTCGGGCATGGGTTGACCGTTCGGCATGGTCAGGCCGACGCCAGGATCCACATCATCTGTGTCATTGTTATAAGCGGGCTCAGTCGTCCAAGACCATCCGGCTTCACTAAGAATCCGAACGGCTTCATTTACCCGCTCTTCGCGGCTCAGTCCGATCTGCGGAGTATCGACATCGGGATTCCACCAGAACACGTTGCCGTTTGGCACGACCGTGTAGGCTGGGATGACACTGCCTTGCAGAATGCTGTCAGCCACGAACTCCTTGTCGATGACCATGTCCACAGCCTGGCGGAACGCAGGATCGCTGTAAGGCTCTTTGCGCATGTTGAATGCCAGGTAGAAGACGCCGTTGTCTGGATTGGTGTAGGAAACAACGCCCTCGCCTCGCTCGGCCTGCTCGCGCAGTCCGCGGGCCAGGCTCAACGGATTGAGCACGTAGTCGAGCTCACCATCCGATAGTGCAAGGAAAGCAGCATCCTGCGATCCGTAGATCGAGAACACCACCTGAGGTGCGAAGGGTCCCTGCTCAAAATCTAGCGTGATCGAACCGGTTGCGTCTCCGTAGAGCTGCTGAACCGTTCCATCGGGCATCGTCAGCACGTAGGTCCCATCGTCGTACTGGGTTACACGCGATCCCTTGGAGTAAACATCGGGATTCAGCGTACGTTCAACAAACGCACCTGGTTCTAACTTGTCGGTGGTGTAGCCACCGCCCGCCGGCTGTCCGGCCGTATCGGCTTCGTAGAGCGCTGATCGCGCATTCTGGAAGGCTTCTGCCTTGGCATCACACGCGGCCTGATCGGCTTCTGCATTGTCTTCCGCAGAGCAATCGACGCCTTCAGGTGCCGACACTCCGTCAATGAAGCTAGCCGCCTCGGTGACTGCGGGCCCCCAGAAGTGCTCTGGAAGGATCGGACCCATCGCAGCGCCGAACTGCCATTTGGCAAGACCCGGGCTCTCGTTGAAGAAGAACTTCACCGTGTAGTCATCGATCGCTTCAACATGATCGATCAGGTTGGGATCGTAGATACTGACCCAGTTGCCGCCGAGCTCGAAATCAAGCGCGGTCTGCACTGTGAATTCCAAATCGTGAGCCGTGATCGGCGCGCCGTCGCTCCACACCGCGTCGGGGTTCATCTCGACCGTGATGGTGAAAAAGTCGCCTTCCTGAACGGGCTCAGGAGGCAGGTCGGTCGCTAAGAACGGCACGAAGTCCAAGCGCTGGTCCGAGAATCCGTATAGCTGAGGTGCGAGGTCACCAACTATGTAGGCGGTCCAAACGCTGTTGTCCGGCCCCAAGTACGACCAGTAGTTCATGGTTATCGGATCTTCGAAGATGCCGATGCGATAGACATCGCAGCATTCCCCAACGGGACCCGCATCTACCACTTCTCCTGCACTCGCCTGGGCATCCGCCAAGGCTGCTTCGAGATCGGCTACTGCGTCGGAGCCTTCTTCTCTCGCGGCAGCCAGCTCATCTATCAAAGCGCTGATCTCGGCCTGCGCCTCGTCACTCACGCCGCCGTCGGCAGTACATGCAGCTGCGACGAGTGCGAAGGCACTTAACAAACCAAAGGCGAGTAGCTTTTTATTGTTACGCCACATATTTTTCTCCTCCAAAATTAATTGTTTCGGAATACGGTTTGTTTGCTCAGTCCACAAAAATATCGCTCAGAAAGGCGACCTCCTTCCCACGCGCCAAAACCGGCGCGCCACAAACTTGATTTGAGCCACAAAATTGCTAGATTCTTCAGATTGGGGTTGGCGTATTTACGAGCACCGCTGCCCGCCTGTGGCTCTCTTCTCCTCGAAGATGCCGGATTATACCCCAACGACTTGGCGGCTCTCTGACCGACAGATTATGTAAAGACGAAACCTAGATTAACCGCCACATATTAAGCGGCTCAACCCATTTACCAGGCGAAACGTAGATTTGACCCAGTTACCAGGTGAGAGTATTTAGCCTGATCGGTTGAACGACGTATCTCACGCATCTGCCTTGCAACCGAAGCTGAAAGCCAATCGGGTCTCAATTTTCTGCTCCAAGATTCTGTGCTTGCGACGCCCGCCGACCTCACTAGCCGAGACCTCCCACCAGAGGGCCCCCGCATTCCTACGTACGCGTCCTTCATTACACTGTCGATCCGGTCGTCTAGATACTTCTGATCAGGTTGCTTCATAACCTACCCTTGGGGTGGGCTTCTCATCAAGCCCAAAATGCTTCTTCAAAGCTCGCCTGCCGTAATGCAAGCGCGATTTCACGGTTCCAGCAGGAAGTTCCAAGATTTCGGCGATTTCGTTGATTGTCAAATCGTTGAGGTAATAGAGCACCACCACCACCCGCTTCTCTGGAGTTATGGATTGAAGTGCCTTGCGGACTTCGAGCCAGGCTTCATTGCGCTCAACCTGCTGGGCCGGCGTCACTTGAGATTCCCTGGAAACCTTGTCGGCCATGTCACGCAGTACACGCTTCCACCGCCCGCGCTGTTTGATCCAGGTATACGCCATATTGGCGGTCATCCGGTACAGCCAGGGTTCTATGGGGCGATTGGGATCGATTCGGTGTCCGAACCGAAACAAGCGCAAGAAAGTGTCGTGCAGAAGATCTGACGCGGCTTCCTTGTCGCCTGTGATGGCTAGCGCGGTTCTGTATACGAGGTTGCGGTGCCGATCGTATAGTCCGCCCAGTGCATCTAAGTCCCCCTGCTGGAGCTGAAGGATTAGTTCAGGATCGGCGGAATACGTCACACCCGTCCCCATTTCGCGTGTGTCACCTAATTATTTATACCAGTATGCCGTCTTGGAGGTTCAAGGAGAAATCGTACAAGGCCGAATTTCCTCCAAGTTCCAGAGGCCGCTGTATTCCGTGGCGTCAACTTGAAGTCCGCAGATCTCGGCCCTGTGGGCAATCAGCCTGGGCCGCATATAGAGCGGAATGGTTGGCAAACCCTCGGCAAGAATTTGCTGTGTATCTTGTGCAGCCTGCGAATATTCGGGGGTTTCAGG
>SDBT01008038.1_pt1 | contig 17284 bp, 16 predicted proteins | sample 2277101 | NCBI WGS metagenome assembly SDBT01 (sample SAMN10404973, study PRJNA504765) | marine sediment metagenome | isolation source: marine sediment core GS10_PC15, 103 cmbsf | place: Arctic Ocean: Southern Knipovich Ridge | collected 2010
GCCATTTCAATCTATTTGGATAAGAGCAAGTGATATTAGAACAGATGAATTTAGCACATTAGAAGGAGCTCCTGAAAAAGAAATTAATCCAATGTTAGGTTTGCATGGAATTAGATTTAGTTTGATACATCCTAAGATATTGGAAGCAGAATTATTAGCTATTAAACAAATTGCTGAGAAAAACACACATAAAAAATTTGGAATTATGTTTCCTCAAATTATTTCTATTGAAGAGGTTAGACAGGCAAAACAGTATTTTGATAAAATTAAAACACATAATATGGAGTTTGGGGTTATGATTGAAACTCCTGCAAGTGTTCAGATTATTGATGATATTTGTCCTGAAGTTGATTTTATTTCATTTGGAACTAATGATTTAACTCAGTATACTTTAGCTGTTGATAGAGGAGAGGACTTGGTTCAACATTTATATGATGAAATGCATCCTGCTGTTTTTTCTCAAATAGAAAAAGTTATTGATGCCTGTAAAAGAAGTAAAACAGAATCAAGTATTTGCGGGCAAGCAGGAAGTAATAAAGAAATGGTTGAGTTTTTAGTTGAAAAAGGAATTGATTCAATTTCTGTTAATGCAGATGCTGCTTACGAGATTTCTAGTTTGATTAAAGAATTAGAATCAGGGAGAGAAGAAAAAGATGAAGTAGAACCTAAAGAAGATAAGGTTTCTGAAGAGAAGTTAGATAATCTAGAAGGGCAAAGGGGGGAAGAAAAAGCAGAACCTCAAGTAAGTGAGGTAAATGAGGATTTTAAAATTCCTGAAGAAGATTGGAAAAGATTAACTAGAAAAGAAAAAAGAAGATTTTTAAGAAAACTAAGGAAAAAGAAAAAACAGAGAGAAAGAAAACAAGCGAGGGGAGATAGCTTAGAAGAGAGAGAAATAGGAGAACAAAGCTTAAGTGAGGATAGAGATATTGAGAGAGATAATATGGAAAATAAATTACAACTTCCTCATCTTCCTAAAAAAGAATTTATTGATAGAGAAGATGTTGAAGATATTAAAGAGGATTATGAAGATAAACTTTTAGAAAATATACAAATTCCTGCTGAGATTGAAGAAAGAGAGATTCCTAAAACCCCGGAATTACAGGAAAATATCGGAGCTATTAAACCATTTGATAATCTTAATAGAATTGAAGATAAAATAGAAGAGGTTAAGCAAGATGTTGAAGAATCTAAATTAGAACAAATACAGGGAAATAGAGAGATTGAACAAGGTATTGAAACACAATGTTTTGATTCTGAAGATAATTTAGACAGGATTGAAGAAACAAGAGATAGACAGGAAATACAAAAACCTAGAGAGATTCAAGAAGAAACACCAAAACCAGAGCAAAGCTTAAGTGAGAATAGAGATATTGAGGAAAATACAGAACCAGAATCTAAAGAAACACAAGAGGAAAGGCAAGAAACAGAAAGGATTGTTGGAACTGATGAAGAAGTTTTAGAAAATCTTGAGGAAAATATTAGTAATAAAACAGAAGAGCAAAACTTAAACGAGGATAAAGATATAGATACAGGCATTAGTTCAGAACCTTCAAATCCTGAATCTGTTGGGGTTTATAATCCTAATGAAGAAGAAGATAGTTCTCCTCAAAAAATGGAATATAGATTTGATGATGATGAAGATATTTATAGTGATGTTTTTTGAGGGTTTATTTTAAGTTCTTTTATCATAAATAACTATATGTTTATGTCTTGAATTTTTGGTCATTGCTATTGAAGCCTTCTCCCCTAATTTCTGTATTTTTTTATCATTCATAATCCTTTCTCTAACAAAAAAAACTTCAACATCATATTTGTTATCTATGAATTTCTTATTTCTGTAAGCAAGATTTAGTTTACCATCTGGAAATGGCTTTGCAGAAGGTTCTTTATTCAACCATTTAGGAATTTTATAATCATCTTTAACAAAAACTATAAAATCAAAATCAGAATATAAACTTCCTCTGAATCCAGGAGGCTCATATTCTCCAAATGTATTTTTAATAACACTCCCCATTAAAATTATTTTTATTATTTTATTATCTGGTAAAAATTTTGATTTAATTTTTTTAATAGCTTTTTTCTTAAGGTTAGATTGAATTGCTTTAGGATAAAGAGTCTTTTTAGGTCTTGTTTTAAGGTGTGATTCTGGTTTCATTTTATATACCCACCTTTCTGTAAATTCCACAATTTTTTATATTCTCCTTCTTGTTTGATTAGCTCATTATGATTTCCCATTTGAACTATTTTTCCTTTTTTCATTACAATTATCTTATCAGCATTCATAATTGTTGATAATCTATGGGCAATTATAATATTTGTTCTTCCTTTCATAAGTTTTGCTAAATCTCTTTGAATTTCATGTTCTGTTTGGCTGTCTAAAGAAGATGTTGCTTCATCTAATACTAAGATTTTCTTGTCTGCAAGTATTGCTCTTGCTATACTTACTCTTTGTTTTTCTCCTCCAGATAATTTAACTCCTCTTTCTCCTACAATTGTTTTTTCTTTTTTTGGAAAATCCTTAATCATCTTATCTAATTGTGCAAATTTCATTGCCCTCATAATTTCTCTTTTTGTTGCATCTGGTTTTGAAAATGCAATGTTCTTATAGATTGTGTCATCAAATAACATACATTCTTGAGGAACAATTGACATCTCATTTCTTAAAGATTCTTGTTTAAAATCTCTAATATCTTTATTATCAATTAAAACGCTTCCTTTATCAACATCGTATAATCTATAAAGCAAATTTACTAAAGTAGATTTGCCACACCCAGAATGCCCAACTAAAGCATATTTCTTATTTTTAAGTATTTTCAAATTAAACTTTTTAAATATCTTTCTTTTCCCATAATTAAAATCAATATTTTTAAATTCAACTTTTCCTTCTCTGATTTTAAGTTCTTTTGCATCTGGTTTATCTTTAACTTCCTGTTCTATTTTAGCATATTGGAATAATGATTCAAAATCAATCATTGCCCTGTAATACTGCCTTGTTCCATGGACAAAACTCCATAATGGACCTGCAATATTTCCATAAATAGCATATATGAAAACAATATCTCCAATACTAAGTGCCCCTTCTAAGAATTCTATAATTGGAAAATACATTAAAAAGAAGAGTCCTATACCTAAAATAAAAAGCTGTCCAGCAGTTAATTGACTAAAAACGTTTTCATACCTAATGGCTGTTTTTTTAGAGTTTTCACTTAATTTTTTAAATTTAGCTTGAACATTCTTTTCTTTTCCAAAATATCTGATAGAATCTATATTCATTAAAAAATCAGCAACATTTGATTTTTCTATATCTTCTGTTTTATGATAAACTGCTCCAAATGGTTTTGATTTATTTTGAGTATAAATACTATAACCAATAAATAAGACAGCTGTTAAAAATATTACAAGTGCAGGAATTAAATTAAAATAAATTAATGCTCCTGAAACAAGTATTAGTTGGAAAATTAAAGGAGCTGTATTAAATATTATAACATCGTTCATTCTGCCAATCCCGCCTGATCCTCTAATGATTCTCGAAATTAAACTTCCTGTTTTATGTGTTGTATGAAAACTATGTGAGAGATTTATAATGTGATTAAAAAATCTCCTTTTTAAATCTGCAGTCATTTTACCAGAAAGATTAATTGCTATACGAATTTGAGTAAAATTAAGAATAGTTTTTAGAATTAAAGAGCTAAAAAATACTCCAGCTACAATTAATAAAATACTAATATATGCCTGGGAGGTGATAATGTCATTTGCAAACTCTGTTCCATTGTCAATAACAACTTTAAATAAGAATTTTTCAACAACATAAAGCACAGAGATAATAAAAGTAATAAAAAGAGTTAAAATTGTTTGAGCTTTGTATTTTTTCAAAAAACTCCAGTATACACTAAGATTATACTTAGTATCAATTTTCTTCTTGTATTTTTTCTTATTTATTTTGTTTTTTTCCATTTTTACATACTTTTCCCTTAGAGTTTAAATAAATCAATAAAAGATAAATAAACCTCTAAGAAAGACGTCCAGGTGTTGTGCCTTAAAAATTAACAGGTTAATTGCCTGGATTTGTAATATTAACAAAGGCACAACTAATATCTTCTGAAATTGCAAGATATTTGTATGCCATAATTCTTTATTAAAATAAATTGAGTATTTAAAATTTTTGGTTTTCATCTCACTTCCACCTCTTTCTTGTAAGGCTCTCCTAAAATCTTTGAAAGCTTGCTTAGTCTGATAATAGAATCTTTAAACTCTTTTTTTTCTAAATCCAAACTTTTTAATCCTTTTTCTAGATAAATGATTCTTTTTTTATGAATATGGTTTAAGACTCTTAAATCTAATTCTACTTTTTGTCTTGCTGAATTATTTGTTTTTATTGTGTAAATTCTATGTGGTAAGAATCCTTGATAAAATCCTTTCTCCTGTGTCCTTACTTTAATATCTTTTATTTTATATTGAGTTTTATAGGTTTTGGCTAAGTTTTTAACAATTTTTGGATATTTTTCTGCTTTTCCACCCATATGCTTTCCTGGTTTTGTATAAATAACTAAGATTCCTCCCTTGTTGTTTAATAAACTCCTTAAATATGCTATTGGCAACCCTTGTCTTGCTCCACAGGCCTCAAAAGTGAATGTCCAATCATATTCTTTTGGTTTTTTTGGAATTAATTCATAATTACTGCATATGTATTTTCCAAACATCTTTCCCCTCTTCTTTTTTACATAATTAACTAATCCTTTAGAAATATCACTATAATCAACTTTTGCTCCTGTTCTAACCAAAGAAGTAGCCCAATCTGCATAAAATCCAGCAATAGCTAAAACTTTATCTCCTTTTTGAACCCCGATTTTTTGCAAAATTAAATTATCTTTTGGAACAGTTGCTTGAGTTAACTTCTCACGTTTATGCCACCCTCTAGAATCAACCCCCCATCCAACTTTGTGTAGCCATCTTGGTTCTAAAATCTTTTTTAAATTTGGGATTTGCATTATCATCTTATACACCCTATAATATACTTTACAACACCTTATTTATGTGTCTTTTATTTATAAATCTATGTTTGTCGTCGATAAAGCGCAGAAAGATTTATATACTTGGCTGTCCATTAAGATATTAATTCTGGATAAGTTTATATATTTGTTTTACATCTGTTTTTTAGCTAATATCAAAACATTTGAAATATTTTGAAAATGAAGGATTTTGACAATATTTCTCAAACAAATGAAAGAATTCTTAAAGATTATGAAATATCTGATTATGAAGATGAAGAAGAGGATGTTGAAGAAGAAGATGAATAAGTAAGGGATTTTTCTTAATATTTTATTGCCTTTTTAAACTATTCTTCTGTTTTTTAAGCTACTTATCTGAACAGCTTATATATTCTTTATTTGTTACCCCTACATAATAACATCATAAGGGAAAGATTTAAATAGTGTTTTTATGTTGAAAAACTAAGAAAATGACAAAATATGAAGACTTACATGGAAAACTAGATGTTTATCAACCTTACTTAGAGGCTTTTGAAGAAGCTAAAAAGAATAGAGTAAATGATAGAACAAGACAATTAACTTCTTTATTAACTCATGATCCTTATCAACGAGATTTTTTTCTAGATTATAATAGATCAAAACCTGTTGATTTTAGAGCTCCATTAAAAGCAAAAACAGACATAGAAAAAGCATCATTAGATGATTATATTTTACATAATCCTGTAAATTCTATTCTTATAGAAGCTCCTGAACAAGATGCAATAATTAATGGGCATCTGATTCATGGATTAGATTCACTTATAGAAATTATTAGACCTATAACTAATTGTATAGGAGATAATTCAGGTATATTCAATGGAATAAGTCGTTTAAGACAAGCAAAAGATACTATGACAAAAACAATTAAAACAAGAGATAATGAAAAAATGAAAGCATATACTTTAACATTTTATCAAAATTATTTCAATGTTGCTACAAATAATGTAACAGATGAGGAAAAAAGAATTACAAGCGCTGTAATAAATGCAAGTCCAAATTTTGTTCCTGAATTTTATATGAAGAGATTTGAAATAACTTCAAATGGTCTTGCTACAGAATTACAAGGTAATAAATCAGGTTATTTAACAGCTATGATTGAGAATAGATTTAAAGATGCAGATGGTAATAATCTACCAATTCAAGATAATTTTGTAGATTTTATGGTTAAATATAGGGCTCTTAGACAAAAAGAAGCAGAAAGAGAAGACCCATATATATAATTAGATTTTTATTTTATTTCTTAGTAATATCTAAAATATAACGAGATGTTATGAGAGATTAAGTTATATATCTCATCTACAAAACTTTTGTGAGCTTATCAAATTTTAGAAATAATATGATTTTTATAGAACTATCATATAATATCATCAATCAATTTCAAAACTACTTTAAAAAAATCTTCTGATTTTTGTTGCCAAATATCAATAATATCCCCATCAAGATTTTTTATTTCTCCATGAACAATTTGTTTATGCAAGTTATGCAGGTCTCTTAAATCTGTGACATATCTCATTTTTAAAAGTTTTTTATCTACAAAATGCTGTTTTAAAAGAAGGGTTATACGTTCTGGACTTGGAGGAAGAACTTTTATAGCCATTAATAATGCTTGTGCAGAATCTATCATTGCCCAATAACATCCTTCTATTGCCCCTATTTCTGCTAATCTACTTCTCATAATATGCCCAGGAACCCTGTTTAAACAAGTAAAAGTTGCTTCAGGGGTTGTTTTAATCTTTCCTTCTTGTAAAAGTACTTTAAGAGGTTTAAAAAAACCTCCAATATCTATAAGGGTTTCCCCATATCTAATTATATTAATAATTGTTGGGTCTCCTCTTACTAAATCCTGCCACCAGGTTGTTAGTTTAACTGTATTAATATGAAGGTCTTTTTTGTAGGGATTTTGTTGTACTAATTTTCCTAATTCTTCCCTGTACCAAGCAATAAGTGTTTCATCAAATCTTGTTGTTGCATCATCTATAACAATAATAATATCTATATCAGAACCAGCTACATTTGTTCCTTTTGTCTGACTTCCAAACAAAACTATGGATTTAATTATTTTATCAAATCTTTTATAAGCTTTTTCTGCAAAATCCATTGCAATATCCCTTTCTGTTTTAAGTCTTAATGTTGGGGTTTTTTGATTTGAAACTTTTATATTAGAATTTTTTAGTTTTTTATGAATTTTGATTGTTTTTTTTGGTTTTTTCAAACTTTTTTTAATTTTATGTTCTATAGGTTTAACCTGTTTTGGTTCTTCCTTCTCTTTAACTTCTTCTTTAGAATCTTTTTTCTTCACCATCTTTTTTATTTTTTACCTATATCTTTATAAATCTTTAATTGAGTTGATGAGTAACTTAACTCCTTATTGTATTTCTTTATTTAATAAGATATTGATAATATTTATCTGTCTTATTATATTATTTAATAAGTTTTTATTTTTAAATGTGTTGATTCAACCACCTGCTGCAAATCTTCCTTTTTCTGGACCTGCTATTTCTCCTCCTAATGCTATAGGAAGGCTTGAAAAACCTAAGCCATATGTTGATTGAGATACTGGTGTTCCAATTGCTCCTTGTCCTGGAGCAAAAGTATAAGTTGAAAATGCTTTTGTCTGATCCCAATAAGGTCCTGCTTTCATTGGATAAATTGGAGAGCCAAAGCTTTGTAAAGTTTGTGTAAAAGAAGATGCTCCTCCTTTTGGAGGCTGTCCTGGTATGTTTTGAAAATGCTGATACCAACCTATGGCTTCAATAATTTTTGGGCCTTCAAATCCTTTTTCACCTAATCTTTTCATCATCTCTTTTACAGGAACATTCCCCATACCCATTGGAAGTTCTGTATGCTCAAAACCAAAATTATCTGAAAGATGAACATGTTTGACAAAAGGAGCAATAATCTCAGTTTGCTTAATAATATCTTTTTCTGTGTATCCTTGCTTTCTTAGCATGTTAATATGCCCTAAATCCCAGGTTGCTCCAATTATTTGTTCAGAAATTTTTTTTGCTTCTGATTTCCCTAAATTTTTGTTTTTAATTAAATTTTCTGCGAGTTTTTTTCTAGATTCTTTAACAAGTTCTTTTAATTCTTCTGCTTTACTAAAACCAAACATTCCTGCGGGAGGATTTTCAATATTTATTATAGGTGTGGTTTTTCCAAATTTGTTATAAGCAGTTTCTGCAACATTGGCAAAAGTTTGTGAAGATTTGTCCATGGCAAACTCTTTTAAAGGAATATATAACTTAGGAGTTTCTATTTTATTTAAGATTTTAAGTCCTTTTTCAACTAACTCTCCAAATTGTTTTAATTTTTCAGGATCATCTTCCATACCTTCAGTGATTTTTGGAGCAATTTCTTGTGCAAATTCTTTGAGAACTTTTTTATCTTTTTCAGGAGATTTTTCATAAGCCATTTCAAACATAGATTTCATATTTTGGTAAGCATCTCTCAAGTAAATTTCTCCATGATTTAATTCTCTTTGAATTGCCTTAACATTTTTTCTTACTAATGGGTCTTTAATCTCATCTATATTTGCTTTTCTAATCTCACTTAAGTCTTTACCAAAAACTTCTTCACCAATTTCCTCTTCTCTTTGTGTTACTTTCTCAATAATATCTTGGCCATAACTAATATATCTATTTATCCCAGATAAATTTTGCACCCATTCGTTTTTATTATGTCTTTCTAATTCTTCTTTAATATCAAGTTCTCTTCCTTCTGGTTCAAATTTTCCTTTTTCTGGAAAATATCTTTTTTCAAGTTTAATAGCTCCCCATTTTCCTGTTCTTGGATCTATTACATAAACTTGTCCTACTTTTTTTCCTTCTCTTGTTGTTTGCTCCATTTCTGGGAGTCCTCCAGTTGAATGAAAAACTACAGGAACATTTCCTTTTGGGTCTAAATCATGACTTCTTAATACTGCAGAAGCCATTTGACTTTCTGCTCCTTTTCTACTTAATTCATTCCATCCTTGCTGAGTTATCCCAGAGGCTTCTATAACTGGAGCATGTATAGATGGTTTAACTCCTGCTAATTTCATTGCTCTTGATGCCTCTTTAAAATGTCCTTTTGGTATAGTATCCATTATTCCTGGATCTACTCCTTGAAACTCAACATTTCTTGCTCCAGAAGCCATTCTAGTACCAACATCTTTTAATTGATTTGCACTTCTTCCATCAAGAGTTAAACCTACACTAGCTGCACTTATATCATAAGTAGCAGGGTTATAACTAGGTATTAGAAAATCATCTGCTCCTGGATAAATATTTGCATATGAAACCATTTTGTTTGTTGTATTATTGATTAATTTAGTGTCTTATTATATTTAAGCTTTGAAGATGATTTGTTAAGCTTAATCTACTCCTTAAACCAATTCTTATTTTATAATTTACTAAATTGATTTAACTCGCCTCATCTCCATATCTCTTTTTACCTTAAAGTTATGCCCTACTCTTCAAAGCTCTAAGTTCTATAAGATTTTGATATATACCAACTTATAGATATTTTAAATACCTCTCTTTTCAAATTCTTCTTCTATCTCTTTTAGATTGATCTAATTTTCCTTCATAAGATATATCTTCTTTCTTTGGTTTAAATCTTTGACTTTGCCATTCATCTGGTCTGCTTATTTCTGTTGGATTAACAAATTGATTTGGTGATGAAGTGAATCTCTGGGAAACTGATGTTAGGTTTGAAACTTGTGGGAGAGCCATTTCTGGATATCCTGCTTCTGGTTCTATAGTTTGATAGGTTTCTGTCTTATATTTTTCTGCAGAATAAATTTTTGATTCTTTTTCTCCTTGAGCTTGACCAGAAGAAACATCTTCTAATTCTGTTTCTAATGGAAAAGATGTAGATTGTTGAATCGGCTTTGTTTCTAATGAAGGAGAACTTGGCCAACGATTAGTGGCTCTTGGGTAACTTACTGCAGGGGTTTCTTCAATAATATCTTCTAATGGTTCTTCAGATTCTCCCCCATCTCCAGACTCATCTACATCTTTCTCTTTTAAATCTTCTTCTACTTCTTGCTCATTTTCCATAAATATCCTAAGAAATATGATTATTTAATTATTTGGGTTTTATTATTTTAAAATATCTATAATGTTAAATCCTAAATAGTAGAAGTTTTTCCGAAACCAAAAACTTTTTCAGCACTTGTTCTTAGAGATTTTGCTTCAGTTGCTTCTCTGTATGGGAATGATGCCATACCATGTGCTTTTTTATAAATATCAAAAATATCAAAACAGGTATTAATTGCATTTGCTTCTGTTAAATTTCTTATATATTTTTCTACATATTTATCAGATTTAACTCCTTTTTGTTTTAATTGGTTTAGTTTTTGTTCTTTTTGTTTTTTTGATTTTTCTTCAGGAACTAACTTTTCTCCTCTTTTAACAAAAGAAAATAATGCCCCAAAAGGACTGATATCTTCTTCTGATTTTTTTCCTTTTTCTTTTACATCCCCTAAAAATTCTTCTATATCTAATTTTAATTGTTGTAAAGAATCATCTGTCATGCCCTGAATAAGTTTTAGAGAATCATCTAAATCTGAGTCTGATAATTTTTCTTTTAAGAGGATTAATTCATCTTCATTTAATGAATATGCTCTAAAAATAACATCTGATTTTCCTCCAAAAGTATAATGTTGTCCTGCCTTGCTTGGAACCCCTCTGAAATTAAAGTCAACAAAAACAATTGAATAATATTTTCTTATACCTTTTATTTTTTTAAAATCTCTTGGAAGATGTTTATCTATGATTTCTTGTTCAACATTAACTTCTTTTTTACCCATAATAGTTAAGTTAAATAAAACAATGTTAAATATATTAACTAATTCTGGTCTTGTACCTAATTCTGCATGCTCTTCTAATTGTTGAGCTGCTTTAAGATAAGGTTTTGACCATCTTGCATAAAGTTTTAGTGAGTCAACTTGGCTCTTTAGATAAGTTTTTTCAATTTCAAACTGTTTTCTTAACTGTTCTTCGCTTCTTTTTTTCCATTCTAAAAATTCCTGAACTCTTGGTTTTAAAACTCTTTTAACTAAATCATTTAAATCTAATTCATCAACATTTTTTATAGAATTTGTTATCATAAATGCATCCCTTAGTGTAACAAACTGCAAATTTCCAGTAGTCATCATATTTATGCTTCCAGGACCTCTTTGAATATCTACTTTATCCATCCAGATTTGTTTTAAAGCTAATAATCCTGCTTGTTTTTTGTTCTTGTCTTCTGATTTTGCATTATCGTAATGACTTAATCTTATTTGAAATTCTTTTAAATCATAAAGAATATTCATAGTAGATCTTAAAATAGTATTAACCATTTGCATGGCATTCATTGCTTGTTTTTGCATTTCAGCTTTTTTAAGTCCTATTTCTGAAAAATGCCCTGAACCAGGAGATGATGAAAAATTATCAATAAGTTTTTCTACATTCCCTCCAAAAAGATTGTTCATAAAATCTAAAATCCAAAAGTAAACTGGTTCAAGAGTTTCTGCTAAAGAATTATAAACTAATTTATGTTCGGACGAAGGGACAATTATATCTGCTCCTTTGTCTTTTTTCTTTTTTCTTTTTGCATAATAAGGACTTATTTTAGCAATTATATCATCTATTTCTGACATGTTGTACTCCTTTTTATCTGGAATCTGATAAGCTCAATTTAGTTTTGAAGATGAGAGGAAAACTTAATCTATTCATCTTTAAGGCTTTAAGTTTTATAAGTTATTAGTTATATTTTTTTAATAATTCATCTCTTTCTATGCTTGTAAGATACTGGTATTAATAAGAATGTCCTATTTTTAAATTTGGTGTTTTATATCTTTTTAATAAGTCCGTTATTAGCATTAACTTCTATTAAATCTCCATCTTTAAAAATTTTGGTTGCATATTTTGTTCCAACAACACAAGGAATATTAAATTCTCTTGATATAATTGCTGCATGACTCATCATCCCTCCTTCATCTGTTACTATTGCAACTGCTTTTCCTATTACTGGCACTATTTCAGGCATTGTTGTGTCACAAATTAAAATATATGTTTTTTTCATTTCTAAAAGAGATTTCATCTGCTTTGGAGATAAATGTGTAATAACCTTTGCTTTTCCTTTTACAATCCCCTTACAAGCAGATTGTCCTATCACCTCACTTTTTGGGATGTCTTTATTAAGTTCTCTTATTTTTCTATAAGCATCTCCTCCAGAAATAATGTTTAATTTTTGTTTTTCTTTATCCCATGTTACATATGAATAAATACTTCTTTCTGAAACGTCTTTTATTTTTTCTCCATTTAAAACTTTTTTAATTTCTTTGAATGTCATAGAAGTTGCATCTTCTCTTTTAGTTCTTATAATAAGTTGTTTTAATAACTCTGAAAAAAGGCTATTTTCCCCTAAAATCACAGTATTTATTAATTTTCTATATTCAAATTTAAGATGTTGCATATTAATAATATAATCTGCTAGTTTTCTCATGTTTTCTGACCAAGAAGTAATTTTCACTTTGTTGGAAAGCAAATCCTGAAAAGAACATTTATCTTTAATATATTCTTTTAATTTTTTTTCTATTTTAGTAAAATAAAAAAATTCTGTTTCTCTATATATGTTACGAAAACCAACAGTCAGTTCTTTAAATTCGTTTAAGAAATTTAAAAATTCTTCTTTGCTGAGTTTTTCTATATTTATTTTTTTGACTTTTTCAAATTTTTCTGTGAAAATAAAATACTCTTTTTTAAATTCTTTATATTTATCTTCATTTAAAGCAAACTTATATCCTTGTTCAGAATCTTTCTTTAAAATCTCTTTTGGTAAGAAAAACTCCCACTTCTTATTTTTGATAGTTACAAGAGGATTGGAGTCTACATAGCTTCTTATAAATAAATCTGTTACTAATATATTAGCATATGCTATTTTAAAAACAGGTTCATATTCCATATTGCTATTATAAAAGTAGGATTTAAAAACTTATTTTCTCTTAACAAAATCCATCATAGATTTTCTGTCAAATTTAATAATATATCCTGTATCACAATCTATTAAAATATTAAGAATAACTAATCCTTCTAACATACAAGTTAGATTCCAAGCTTGTTGCGTATTATGCATTTGAAGAACTGCAATTATTTTGTGAAATTTAGATTTAACATTATGTTCAAGAGCTTGCTTTTCTGCAATTGCTCTTAATTCTTCAATTTCAATTCTTGTATGAGGTTGAATTTTTTTAAGTTTTGGTAAATTAGGGCCATTAATTAATTTATCTTGCTTTATTATAACTTCATTATTTTTATCTAGCTCAAATGTAAATATTTTGTCTGTTTGAGGAATTTTATAATCCAAACTCTTTTTAGTGTCGTTGCTTATAAAATCTAAAATAAAGAAACCTGCAACAAGCTCTGCATTAGGGTTTTCTTTTATAAATTTCTTAAAAACTGCTGAGGATTCAATTGTTGAATGGATTTGGTTGAGGGGCATTTTTATGTAGCTTATTATTTATAAGATATTAGTTTATAATAAGTTATTTAAATATTATTATAAAAGAGAAATAATTATTGAGTATATGTTTTTGTGATTTTAAGCTGCGCACAATTTCAAAAGCTCTTTTTGCACATCTAGTTCTGCTCTGTTATTTAGTCTATTTACTAAATCTGCTAATAGATTTTTCTTGGTTTTTTTACCAGACTTATCAAAACCAGTAATTTCATCAATAGTCTCAGGAAGAATATCAAATTGTTCTGCAATAATTTTTGCCCCTCCAGCTTTATTAAAATGTTCAGCAAAGCTTTTATAGGATTTGCTCCCAGCAGCAACAAAACTATAATGATGTCCACCAAATCCAGTAATTGCTACATACCATGTATCATCTTCTATCATCTTATCATAAAGGATGATTATATTAAAAAGGTTATTGTTATGAAATCTAATAGATATTATCCTGCTTTTAGCATAATTATTTAAATATTATTATAAAGAACTATTATCTAGGATCCATAACTTTTCCTAAGAACAAGATATTTCCTGTTTCTTTTTCTTGAATTATGAAAATAAAAGGATGGTCTGCTCTAAATCTTTTTTCTTGTGGCATAGCACTCATGACCATAGCAACAGCAGTGGCTGCAGCAGCTTCTGTACCTTTTTCATCAACTTTAACATAAGCTTGATGGATTACTGCACTAATAAATAAATCTTTTTGCCCGGTCATTCCTGAGAAATCAGCTTTTCCTGAATCAAATGCTGTTGGCATGCCTAAAGTTTTAAGATTTTCATTTAAACTGTATTTGGTGTCAAATTCAAATTTAGGCAAATAAATTGAATTTAATTTTTCTTCTTTCATTTGGTTTTTCCACTTATTTAAATTTTCTGCTGTAAGTTCTATAGATTCTAAATTATCTTTTGGAAGTAAGATTAGCATAGAAATTTCATCATCCTTATATGGCATTTCTAAAACTTGCAATTCGTCTGTATCAGCATAATTAAATGTTGCTTTATCAGGGTCCATATACATCATTGGAACCTTAACTATATTATCTTCTGTTATTTTAAAATCTCTTTCTTTAGTATCTCCTTTATCAAATTCCCATTCCCAGGTTCCTTTAAAATAAATAGCATTTGTTAAAACTAATCTTGTCATAGAATCAAGAACTCCTTTTGAAATTAAGTCTTTTATTTTATTATTTGTTTGTTCTTCTATAAAACTATTAATTGTTTGCCTTGATTTTTCTGTTTCTTTAATAAAATCTAAATTTGCTGCTTTTCCTCCATAATATTTTTCTACTCTGGTTGTGTAGTCTTCAAGAAAAGGATAGTCTTGCTGAACCCATAAAGCATTGCCTGTGCTTAATTTGTAATTTTTATCTTTTTTATTTATTTTATTATAAATAGCAGCAAAATTCGGTCTTAATATGTTATTTTCTGGGAAATGAAAGACAGATTTCATTTCATCTGCTGTTTGCCCTTCTGCACCTTCATAAGTCATTGCTAAAGCAGCAGAAATACTATAAGGAGAAAAAAATAAATTCCCTTTTTCAGCTTTATTTAATTCAGAATAAAACTCAAGTGCAAATTGATTATTTGCATCCACGACTGTTTGAATTCCTTCTGGTGTTGAGCCAGTATCATCTGCAGCAGGTGGTTGATCTGGCGAATATGGATAAAGAAATAGTCCTACAGCCACAGCTGCTACAGCAGCCATAGCAATTATTACTATTGTTATTGTTGTTATAGCTTTTTGGTTCATTTCATTTCCTCAATCTCTTTTTTCATTTGTTTAATAAAACTATTTTCTTTTATTGTTTTTACTTTTCCATTTCTTCGAACAGCAACACTTTTGGATTTTTCTTCTTTATCTCCAATAACTACAATTAAAGGTATCTTTTCCATCTCTGCCTGTTTGATTTTCCCACCAAGAGGTTCTGAAGACAAGTCTATATCAACTCTAAATCCTTGTTCATACAGCTGATTTTTTAGTTTTTCACAAGATTTATTATTTCTGTCTGTGAAATTTATTATGCGAATTTGAATTGGTGCAAGCCATAATGGGAAGTGACCTTTTGTGTTTTCTATAAGAATACCAATAAACCTTTCTAAACTTCCATATATTGCTCTGTGAATCATAATTGGCCTTTGAAGTTTGTTTTTTTCATCTTTATATTCTAAACCAAACCTTTCTGGCATTGAAAAATCTAGTTGAATTGTTCCACATTGCCAGGTTCTATCTAAACTATCTTTGATATGAAAATCAATTTTAGGACCATAAAAAGCTCCCTCTCCTTTATTAGTTTTATATTTGATTTTCTTTTTCTTAAGAACTTTTTGTAATGCTTTTTCAGCACGGTTCCAATCATTATTGCTTCCAATTCTTTTATTTGGGCGGGTAGATAATTCTACATCATATTTGAAATTGAAAATTTTGTAAATTTTGTCTGTTAGTTCTATTATATTTATTATTTCTTGTTCTAATTGTTTTTCAGTGCAAAAAACATGGGCATCATCCTGAGTAAACTGAATAACTCTAAATAATCCTCCTAAAACTCCTGAGAGTTCTTGCCTATGGACAATTCCTAATTCTGCTATTTTTAATGGTAAATCTTTGTAAGATTTTGGTCTGTTTTTGTAAACTAACATGCATCCAGGGCAGTTCATTGGTTTTACTGCAAAATTTCTTTTTTCATAATCTGTTGAAAAAATATTTTCTTTATATTTATCCCAGTGTCCTGAAATCTGCCATAATTTTTTATCTAAGATTTCTGGTGTTTTAATTTCCTGATAACCTGCTTTTTTTAATTCTTGTCTCATTAATCTAATTAATTTATTATAAATAATTAATCCATTATGATGCCAGAAAACCATTCCCGGAGCTGTTTCTGAAAAAGAAAATAAATCCATTTGCTGCCCAATAATCCTATGGTCATTTTCTTTTAATTTTCTTGTGTCTAATTTTGTTTTTGAGATTTCTTTTAATAATTTTTTGTGGTCAATATCCAAGACACCTAACGGTTTCTCAGATGTCTCTTCCCTTGAGATAGCTTCTCCTGATTTATCTATTAGTTTTTGCGCTTCTCTTGAATCATAATTAACTTGTCTTGATAATTCAGCCAAAGGATGTCCTTTGCATTTTAATTCAAATTCTTTATAATAACCAAAAGGGGCTCTTGAGACTTTAAGTTTAGACCTTCTTAATTTTTTCTCTACTTGTTTAAGTATTTTAAGGGCAAAAGAAGGATTACTTAATGAAGAAGATAAATGAGAATAAGGATAAAGCAATATGTTTTTAGCTTTAACTTGTTTTGCGATTTTTTTTATTTCTTTTGTTATTTGTTCAACAACCTTTGTATTTAATTCATCTTGTTTTTCAATTGCTGTAAGTATAACTAATGGTTCTTTTATGTCTCCTTTTTCTCTTTTTTTTGTGATTTTTTCAGGATTTTTTAAAGCTTTTTTTAATGCTTTATACCTGATATAATCACAGTGTAAGGATAAGATTTTCATTTTCTATTTTGGAATCTAATTGCATCTCTAAGCTGAGTTGATGAGTAGCTAAATCTTGGTAGTATATCTCCCTATGCTTATAAGATATTAACAATATTAATAAAAAGAGATTTATAAAAGTTGTTAATAGCAAGGTTTAAATAGGGTTTAGAAGTGGGATTGAAATGAGACAAAAGAAAAATCATAAGATGAGAAATTGGTTCTTAGGAACAGTTCTAGTTGGATTCTCAGCTTTAAATTTGGTTTTACCTGCGCAAAAACCAAAGGAAGTT
>SDBT01008039.1_pt1 | contig 17284 bp, 19 predicted proteins | sample 2277101 | NCBI WGS metagenome assembly SDBT01 (sample SAMN10404973, study PRJNA504765) | marine sediment metagenome | isolation source: marine sediment core GS10_PC15, 103 cmbsf | place: Arctic Ocean: Southern Knipovich Ridge | collected 2010
AACTTCATGCTCTTCAGATAAAAGTAAAGAAGAAAGACCTGCTCCGAATTCAAGAATCCTTAACGGTCTCCCCCACATTTTAGCTATCCGTTCTTGTATAAATTTCCAATCTTTCTGAGTAATACTATACTCCCCCCAAGAAAGACCATAAGGCACATTAGATCTATCGAAATAATCAACTCTATCCCAAGCATCCATCTCATTAAAACCTATTTTCTTAAAATGTTCGCATCTACGATGTATAGTAGTGTGAACTTTGAATCCTGCTTTTGTAGCCCTGCGACAAAAAGCAAAATCGGTTCCATAAGTTTGAATCCCATCCTCATCAAACTCTGAATGGAATGGAGCTTTTATAGCTTCCAAAACCTCGCGTTTTATCAAAATACAACCTGTCCCAACAATAGCAACTTCAAGTAAATCAAACATGTCATCAAAAGAATCTAAATCTAATGCTGAATACCCAACGCCATCAGAATGTGGGACATAAGCTGTCCATACCATCGTTTGACCAGAAGCACGAACTAAAGCTGGCATTCCAACAACATCCATATTTAACGCCACTAATTCTAATGGATTATGAAATGGAACAACATCATCATCTATCATTAGAAGCCAATTGCAATCTGTTTTAAGAAACCGTTTTACAATCATATTCCTATTACTTGAAATAGGATTCGCCCATGTCTTATTAGGATTTTCAAATAAGACCTCAACATTTTTTGTTTTCTGCATTGCAGGAATAACTATAGCTGTCATTTCACGTCTTAAATCACCGTGATTTAAAATTGCCAAATAAACTTTTTGAATTTTTTCGCCCACCATTTTGTTCTCCTCAAAATTTATCCCAGTTCGCCGCCGGGATCTGTCCAACCGTTGGAATCGATTACGCCAATGTGATATCCAAATCGCCTGTAGCGAATTTCGGAGTATCTCCACTTGCAACACTTTTACTAATGGTCAAAGAACCATAAGCCATAACATTTCCAGCAGTAACAGCATCGCAAATTGCGAAGTCAACAATGGTTCCCCAATCTGCTGTCGCCTGACCCCAAAGAACGTCATTCGTATTCTCTGTTGCACCGGCAGAAGCTGCATCCCATGTTGCCATGTGAATCCGTTCATACGAGGGACTTGCGGGTTCCGAAATTGAACTACCATCCGCAGTATCAGTCACTGCTACAGTACAAAGAGCGACATGAATAGTCGGCTGAGCGTACGCTTGACCGGCTGTTCCGAACACATGATCTAACAATGCGTTCTCAAGATAATCTGTAAAACTTCCCATAAATTGTCTCCTTTAAAAGAGTATTAAAAATTAAAAGTCGTCACGTGACTTTACAATTTAACCTACAATTTCCATAACTTCATTTGCATTGCGTCTCAGTATATTTAAAACTGTCCTTTCTCCATCTCCAGTACCAAGATATTCTTCATACATTGATGAATCTAAAACATTGATAATTTTTATTGGAGTTTTTGAAGATTCACCTGTTCCTGCTACATTAACACCAAGTCTACCTTGACTATCTCTACCTAATGGCATAAGAGCTTCTTTGCCAGCCTCACCACCAAGAGCAATTCCACCATTCTCCATCGGAAATAAAGTTGCTCCAGATAAAATATCGCCCTTCGCCATTCGCTTAATGGTCATTCCTTTTGCTCCTGCCGAAAAATCAGCACCTAAGAAACTTCCTCCAGAAGGATCCGGAGTTACTGATCCGCCACCACCTATTAATCCACCGACAACGGCAGAAAGTCCCATGCCTAACCAGTTCATCGCTGGCTTCATAATCGCTGACATCATTTGTTCAGCAATCATATCCGCCACCATTCGTTGAAACGAGCCCAACACACTTAAGAAAATTCCTTCCATTGCCTCCTTCCAATTACTACCTTCTTGACCTATCGTCATAAAATAATCAGACATACCTTCTTTCATTATTAGAGCAGTCTCAGATCCAGCTTCTCCTAAAGTCTTCAAATCATTTTTTATATTATCAACTTCTGACGAAAATCCAGCAAAAAAATTCTGAGATTCAATAGCTCTTTGTCTATCAAGCTCTCTTTTTCGTTCTGTGTACCATTCATCCAAGAGAACCTTGTCTTTAATAAATACTTCGTACTTTTCCCTCTCCCTATCTAAAAGTTTTATTTTGTTATTATAACTTACAGAATTACTCTCCCCTATATCATCATAAAGACGGCGATAGGCTTGTGCCTGATCATCAAGGTATTCTAAAACTTCCCCCTTCGTTTTTGTCTTTTCTACTGCTTTTTCAAGTTCTCCAAGTTCAATCAATACTTCTTCTAATTTCTTTACTTCTTCTCTATATTTTAATATTTCAGAAGGGGATGAAAGAGCTTCTTCGAGTCTCCCAAATTGAGCAACTTGTTTTTCTATATCTGTCTTTCCAAAATCCTCTGTCTCAATTCTAACTGCTGTTATCTCTTCATTTAATTTTGTTAGCACATCTGTAAATTCTTCAGAAGCTGGTATAATACCATAAATAGATTGAGCGGTTACAACTGCAGAATCAGACAATCCCAATAAAAAATCTTGAGCTGCTCCCCATGTTTCAAAATGTGAAGCAGTATCTTTTACTACTGCTTCCATCCGTTCAAAACTCTTAGCAACATCTTCAGTAATATCTGCTAATTCTTTTTGTACTTTAGTGACACCCTGTACACTTTTGACTATTTTTTCAAGGCTTTTTATTTCTCGTTTTAAAGCTTCATCATCTAACACACCTGTAAGATCTATTCTTGCAAAAGCAGACAATAATTTTTTTCTGGCAAGCTCAGTCTGAAAATACATTTCTGTTACAGCATCAGGAATATCATTACCAATATGTCTAACAAGGCCACCAATAATCGGGCCCATCTGCACCATAGCATTTGATAAATTATCTATAGCTGAAGCACCTCCTTCGCCTGCTGCAACTTTTAACGACTTCCATGATTCTGCCATACGTTTAAGTTTTATACCTGTTTTATCAATTATTTTTCCATAAGCTTCTTCCTGTTTTCCTAAAGAATCTGTAGCTTTTTCTTGATCTTCTATAAGAGCAGTTAAATTCCCACGCAAAGGAGCAATCCCGACTAAGGCTCTTTGATTCTTAAAAATACCAGCGATTTCTTCTTCCGTTGCATCTGTTAATTTTTCTAAGACTCCTGTTAAACCAATCGTTCTAATAGTATTAGCATTTAAAACTAAATTGAATTTCTTTGCTATTTTAACAGCATCCGCTTGCGGTTGAAGAAAAGTAACAAGAATCGCCCGCAATGATGTCATAGCAATATCAGATTGAACACCATTACGAGTCATGGTAGCTATTGCACCACTTACCTCTGTAAATTCTAATCCTACTGCTGCTGCTAAAGAAGCAACTTTACCGATTGATCCAGCTAATTCACCAAAAGTTATCTTCCCGCCCTTAACTGTAGCAAATAAAATATCCCCAATCCTTGTAGCTTCTTTAGCTTCTAATCCATAAGAATTTAAGATAGTTGTTAAAGCATCGGCAGCAATTCCAGTATCAGTCAAACCTGCAATCGCTGCCTTACTTGAAACTCTAAGAACTTCTATTGCTTCATCTGCAGATACGCTCGCAGATAAAATATCATATAAACCCTTTGAAAGAGTGTCTGTCGACTGGCCGAATTCTATGGCCATTTTTTTAAGTTGCCTCTCGTATTCTGGCATGTATTTCATCGTTGCATCATCAAGCATCGTAGAAACATTAGCCAAGCCCATCTCAAAAGCTGCGAATTCCTTTACAGACGATATAGCGAATCTAAATGCTTTATAAGCTACACCCATTGCAATTAAACCTACTGCAATATTTTTAGTACCCTTACTAAAATTTAAAAAAGACTTTTCATTCTTTTTTATACTTTTATCTACATCTTTTGAACCACGTTTGATTTTCTTAACAGCTTCATCAAACTGTTTCGCTCCGTGCTTAGCTCTCAACGCATTAATCGCAACATCCAACGTCGGCATTACTTGCTCCTATTTCTGTTTCTTTCTGCTTGTTCTGTCAAAAAATTAAAATACGCCCCATCCATCATACGAATAAGATATGCTGCATCTTTTCTGTGTTCTAAATCAAAAATACAATTTAAATTTAACCAAGCTTCTATCTCCACAAACTTAATTGGTTCATTACTAAACCTTGTTGAAGATAAATTTACAAATCCTTGCCAAATATACACAAGATCATCATAAAGTTTTGGAGCTTTTTTGTTCTTACCTATGACTTTTAACTTACTTTCCCACTTTCCCCATTCTAACTTAAAAAGTAGGAACTCTATTAGTTTTTTTCCGCATCCTCAATCAAAACCTTTTTGAAATCTGCAGAACTCTCAGAAGTAGCCACTACGAATTTATAAAAATCTTGCAATTCAAGATCTCTGAAAAATTCTTCCGCCTTTGCAGCACTATAAGGAATTGGTTTACCGTCCTTATCATCAAGGTTTTTCCAATCAAGAAGGATAGTTTTTGCTCGCACCTGTATAAGAATATCTGCAAAGTCTTCTAATGTTGCAGTCTCATCACGAATGTCCTTTGTAACTGGCTCAATTAATTTACGAATACATTCTTTATACTTTGAGTTTCCGGCACGAGCAATTTTCAATTCTATCCCTAATATGAACGGAACCCACGTCCCATCAGTTTCTTTAGAAATATCAGTTTTAATACGTTCTATATTCGCCATTTGTAGTCCTCCTCAAATTAAAATTATGAAACAGTTAGAGCTCCAGTAACAGTAGATACTGCAGAAATAACACCTTCGAAATATTCTGCAACTGGGAATCTTACGATACGAACTGTTATTTGTTCTGTCGAGTGCATGTAAGCACGAAATTCAAACTCACCTATAACATCTGTATTCTTACCACCGGCATTTCTTGTACTCTCAATTAATTTAATGGCGGGGAGTTCTATAACATAGCCATTCCCTACAGCATCCCGAACACCAATAACAATGGATGTTGAATCCTGATTGAGGTACTTGTTATATAGATCCGCGTCCTCCAGATGAATAGTTAAAGAACCTGAAATTTCTACAGAACCGACTCCCATACTTGCCACGCCAAGAGTGCCAACTTGCAATCTTGTCCGTAAATTATTAGTAAGCGACATCGAAAAACTTAAAATCCCAAGTTCAGACTGGTTTTCAAGGAAGTTAGGAACATGATTTGCACCTGTCATAATGACAGTTGTTCCAACAGCACCATATCCAGAACCTCCTGTTGTAGTTAAAGATTCTTCAGCAGAACCCATAAATCCAAAAGAACCTGAAATTATTCCATCAGCCGGAACATCAAGATTGAAAGTATTAATACACATACCTTTAAGAAGAGAAAGCACATTAGACAAATCTAAGTAATCCTTTTCAAAATTATAACTATCTAATGTTGTTCCATTTGTTATCTGAGATCCCATGTGAACAGTAATCGGATTACCCACTGCTTCAGTAGTTAAAGTTCCACCAGAAAGAACAAGTTTCGCAGAAGTAGCAGAAACAATTTTGAAGAATTTGTTATTAGCAGTAGCAGTGAAACCAGTAAGATAGACCCACTGATTCGCCACAAAATTGCCAAAACCACTCGCTGAATCACTTATAGAATTATCTACAGATGAAGCACTAATAGTGATTACATTTGTAATTTTCTGCTTAGTTGACCATCCAGAAGATTGCAATGCAGATTTGAGTAGAGTGTCATGAGAACCGTAACTCAGTTCGAAACTAATATCTCCACTTGCACTAACACCGATTCGTGCAATATCAGAAACTTGTCTATCAGAACGTAGTTCTTCACTAACAACAGTATTCATATCTTGCTTCAAAGATTCACTATTGTACCGCAAAATTTGCAAAACAGAACCAGTCTCTTGTTCTCCAAAAGAAGATTCCTCTAAGAAAGCTAATCGTACTCTATTAGCATCACTCATTATATTATCCTTTCATTCTTGTTTGTTATTTGTTATTTGTTATTTGTTATTTGTTATTTGTTATTTGTTACGATTCTTAATTTTACAAATATAAATTGACATTTGAACCAACAACAGAAGCCGTTCCGTCACAAGATCCTGCTAATTGTGTCGCAACACTGAGACCTCCCTCAGCTCCACTTACTCCACCAGTATTTGCAGCAAGAAGATGCGATGTGCCTTCTATCCTACCATTAACACCACTTGTCGCAGATATTTCGCCTGCTAATTCCCACAAAATATTAAGTCTACCATCACCACCGCCCACTCCAGCAATAATGCCAGCTAATTCTGTAGCGACAGACAGAACACCATTAACACCTGAAGACGCAGCAGCAGAACTTACTAATCCAGTTGAAACATCGAGGATACCTAAAGTACCACCGACAGAAACCGTTTCCACGATTGCATTCATCGTAACATCAAGTATGTAGGAATTTGCATCTATATAAGTCTGCGTTTTCTGAATACTTGTATTAATTTTCTTCAGCAAAACAACTAATAGATTATTCAATGCTATTCGTTGATCCATTACACTACCTTTCTTTATTTGTTTTATTCGTTTTAATTAACTATCATAATAGAATGGACAAATTAAATCTATTCGGTGGTTATCTTCTGTTCGCCCACCACTTCTCACTCTTGGTGTTTTAAATTTTACAACACTGCTCACTGTCAACTCAGTAAAATATGCAGCTAATATATCAAGTACTCTTGCCTGAGACGCAATACCCATCCCTACAGAATGATAAATTTCAATTGTAAAAACACCTGTATTTCTGTAAGAATTAGCAGCACCGATTTCTTTTGATTCAGAAGTATTAAATTCTAACCTACAGTTACACCAAAGGCCAGATGTAGGAGTACTTCTTGGATCATTTTCATAACGAGCAACCCATCCATAAGCGTCTGCAATATTTTGAAAATAAGACGTTATGATATTTGATACAATAGAAAAATTCATTACTTGATCTCTGCTTCTAATTTTGTAATCCTTGTTCTCAAACGTTTTAATTCTGATTGAGCAGAATGCGAGCAAGGATTATTTTCTTTATTTCGTTTACTAACATCTGGACGCTTTCTTCCTTGTGCGTATTTATTTTCTTTATTTCTCTTCACTACATCTGGGCGTTTTCGCCCAGACATTGAATTATTCTCCCCTATCATAGTTGGGAAAGTTCTTCCTTTTAAAGAATCACTTATTTTCTTTTTAGTTTTTTCAGAAAGATTCCAATGACCTCCGCTTACCCCTTCTCCACCTCTTGTAAGATTATAACCATTAGGAGTAACACAATTATAATGCCTGATTTCTTCTATCTCTAACAAATTAGCTGCATCTCGAGACTTACAAGTATGAAGAAGTTCAACAGTCCAATCATCATACTTCCTTAACGCATTCCCTACAAGATATTTTGAGTTGAGATGACTACATAATCTACCTTGAAGATTTTTTGTCTGACCAATATAATATTTACCACTCATTGGGAAATATATCGCATAAATATAAATCTTTTCAATGTTCATTTTATTCCCCATAACCAAGCAGTCATTTCGGATAAAGTAATTTCTACCATACCCGAAGGGAATTGGCTCGATCTCCTATCGTATTCTAAATAATATATATATTCCAAATTATTCGTTAGATGAACAATAGAGAATGCTGGGATATCGCTTAATTTTGCAATTCCTGCATTCATTGCAAAATCGGCCATCTCACCTTCCGAGCCACTTACTTCTAAAGTCCCACTTGCTGCTCCACCAATCTCAGCCTGCCAATTTCCCCTTGCCCTTCCAGTATCAACAGGAGTTCTATAGACAATTCTTTTAAGAACTTCTATACAAACTGATTTATAAAATTTTTCAAAATCACCATGAATCTTTTTTGCCGAAGCAGCAAGAGCTTGATTAAATTGTCTTACATTCGTACCCATCTAATCACCTGATTCTATCTCAAGACCATAATATAAAATTCCAGTATTGTCTTCTACCTTGTTTCTACCTGTAATAGTCCAAATCTTAGAATCAATAATCAAAATCAAACCAGCTTCTACTGTAAAAGCAAGAGCCTCTTTTGTCTCAGGATTATAATTTGCAATACCAGATGTCGCACGGCCAGAAGTCACTATCTGTGCTGGTTTATAACCCTCTCTATTTCTATAAGGAGGAACAATTTTTACAGAATAATCTGTCGCAGTTCCCAAAGTTGTTTTATTAGTATCCGAATCAAAATTCTTATCAGGATAGGTTCGTATCGTAGCCGTAAGACCCTTCCTACTCAGCATATTATAAATACTTTCTGGTGTCATACTTTCCCTGTGATAGTAGAAAAAATAATCATTAATGCTATTAAAACATTTAATACTCCTGTTAATCCAATCGTAACACAAATTAAAGTAATCGCCCAATGATGCTTCAAATGATTTGTTTGGTTTGTACCAAACGTTCGCATCCTTTCAAGTATAATATACAGAACCTGCCTATCTGTTAAATTTTCAAGCTCTGCATAACTCGGCATTTCATCATTCATATTATCCACGCTCCACGTTGGTCAATCCACTTTTCGATTCATAAATGAACGGATGAACAAGCTGATCCACAGTTTGATATAACTTCTCAGGATCTTCACCCTGCACATATTCCCTTTCTTCTGTAAGAGGGCCGACTACATCTTTTGTCTTTTTGACTCTGCTTTCATTAGCAAAATCTTCTAACAGAGTTTCGCCTTCAATTGCTTTCAACGCTAAATAAGCAGTAGCTTCCTTAATTCGCACTGGAACTTCGTCACTGGCCATAACATTACTATCTTCATCGTATGTCTCATATCTTGGCCACTGGAGGGCTTGATCCGCATCAACCTTATAACCACACCAAGAATAATGGAGATTTAAATATCTTGTAGCCATACGAATTGCAGCTTCTTTATCTGCTTGATCCGCACCAGACCAATCTGTAGGATTACCATAATTCTCCATTATCTGGTCTGCCTCTGCTTCAGTAATTAAAGCATTCGCAGTTGATAAACCTGTTCCGTCCTCTACTACAAAAATCGCTGCCATTGTTCTGTCCTTTAAATAATTTATGATACCAGTGGGAACAATGATGCATCGCTCCCACGAAATAAATACTGACTATGCTGGATCAGTTGCTTCCGGCTCTGTTACTTCCGGCTCTGTTACTTCCGGCTCTGTTACTTCCGGCTCTGTTACTTCCGGCTCTGTTACTTCCGGCTCTGTTACTTCCGGCTCTGTTACTTCCGGCTCTGTTACTTCCGGTTCCGTTGCTTCAGCCTCTGTTACTTCCGGTTCCGTTGCTTCAGCCTCTGCAATAGCTTTGTCTATCTTTGCTTTTTCGTCCGGTATCGGCTCAGTTAATTCATCTTTTGTATCTCCCTCTTTAGGCCACCCAACTTTCCAGCCTCGCTCAAGATATTCTTCTAAACGATCTTCATCAATAAGAGCTCTATTATTGTTTAAGGAAGTTATTTCAATTTTCATTTTATACCTTTCATTTAAGTTAGAATTAAAAGTTGGTGGGAGCCGAAACTCCCACCAACCTCTGAGGAGGACTTACTCCCGGCGGCGATGCCAAATCGAGGTTAAAAATTAAATTTAGACTGCACCTGCAATCCTCATCGCAAGGTCAGGACGCACCAAATCCGCACCATAAAGGATATCAAATTCCCATACAGTTTGTTTGTGCTGTCGGCTGACTTCAAGACGCAAAATCAAACCTGTAACTGGATCTTGCATCGTAAGCATTTTATTTCCAAGTGCATACTGCGAAGAATTGGCGAGCAACGGTCTTGTAGCGAATGCAAACGCATCACGATGAAAGACCAAATTAACAGCATGAGAATTCTTAAGAGAAACAACATCACCCGCTTCAGCCTGAACCTTCAAAGCTGGATAAATACCAACTTCAACAGCAGTAGAATGATCATCGTTCATTATATAACCGTAATAGCCTTCACTATTTATATTTGCGGCTCCGCCAATTACTACATAAGTCTGTGCATCAAGAGGAGCAGCAGCATGAGTAATCGTAAGAATATCTCCTCGATAAATCGTTTGAGTGGTAGAACCAGTATCCACTAATCCAAGACCGACAGAAGCAGCAGCTTCAGTAACTTTTACAGTAAGAGCCGTAGGGCTACCTTCATAAGCTCCACCAGCAGTATGATCAGGTACATGATCATCAGCCATCCAATCAATACCAAACTTACGGCCAATTTCGCCTTCTATCTTAACAGTAGCAGACATAATTTTTTCCGCATCACTGAATGCAGCAAGATCAAGAGCATTAGCTTCAGCATCGAAATTCAAAACGCCTCGCCTATCAATTCTTGGACAAAGTTGCTGGTTTAAAACTTTCTTTGCATGAGTTGCTCCGCTAACGCCATCAGTATCAGCAGTACCAGTTCCACAGAACGGATCAATTATTGCACCCACTCCAGCCGTAGGGCTGGCAATAAATCCGTAGATGCCACGATCTTCGCCTTTATATTTGCTCATGATAAATACATTTACTTCATTTGCAAGAGCCTTAACAGCTTCTGCCATCTGCATAGGAAGAAAATGCTCATTAGCATCTATTTCACACAATTCACGGTCTGTTAATCCAATAGGATCATTCTGACGCCATTGATCCAAAGGAATCTGCACTTCTGTTGGGGTACAAGAAGACGGAGCATCAGGATTCGCCTGAGCAAGAACTTCCTTAGTACCAACTGCGACAGGAATTGGAACATCAATTGTAGTTCCTTTTTTCGCAGCATCAATACTGTAATCACTATTTACCAGTCTCGGCATAAAACAACGCTCACGAAGAGTAAGCAAAGCACGAGCCAAAATTACCGGCATTATAGCACTTAAACTATTTATTTGTGTACTCATTTAAACACTCCTAAAAAGATTTTTGTTATTTGTCAATTACGCAGAACATCCCGTCCTGTCAAACATAAATTACAGAATCCCTCTGCAATAATGTTCTACGTCTAAAGTTGAAATTATTGCGACATATCAACTTTTGTTTTACCAGAAGCAATATCTTCGAGACTATTAGATACCGCTTTCGTGTCCGACGCTGCGACGATCTTACCTTCGCCGATCTTCTTCTGCGTCCCGCTTTCAGAAGTACCTGTTTTACCGCTCCCAGTTTGATTTGCACCGGAAAAACAGCCAGCAAAAGTATCTTGGGTTTTCATTTCTTGAACTAATTGCGTAATAGTCATATCATTACCAGCACTATCACCAATTCTTGGAGTACCATCAGCCTTTATGACTTCTGGTCTAAACTTCCCATGTGAATCTTTAGTCATTATAACTTGATTTCTAACATGAGGCATTAAAACATCGACATTACCATTTTCTTTTGAGATGGCTTCGACTATCTTTGTTGTTACAACCGCTTCTTGTAGCTGTCCTTGAGAATCCTCAAGTTCAGTCTTAAGACCAGTCACTGTCGTGGTATTTTGTTTTACCACTTCATCCAATTTAGTCTGCATCCTTGTTGTTACATTTTGCTCTGCGACCTGAACGGCTTCGCGTACCTTCTTCTCACCATCCCAGTTTTTGATATCGTCGATTTTATTTAAAGCATCTTTTGCAGCTACTGGATCAATGTCCTTGAACTGTCCTTGCAAATTTTCCATCTGTTTCTTAACAGCCTTCATTGCTTCTTCAGAAGTTTTTGCGTCGGCTCGAAGACCTTTTTCAACTGTTCGCAAATTTTCTAAGGTACTTTTCAAGCCACCGATATCTTCTACACCAAGACCATCAACTTTCGTGACATCAAGAAAGTATTTTTCATCCTTCTTTGTATAATGTTCCTTCATGTCATCTGATAATCCATCATACTTTTCTTTTTCAAGCACCGCTCTTAAAGCCATAAGTGTCTCCTACTAAAATAATATTTGTTTATTCTTCTGTTTCTATAACTATAACTTCGTCTTCCATCCCAACGAATTCAAATTCATCAGAAGTTCCAACGAACCGTTCATTTGCTTTTGCTTCTTCTTTCGCCATTATACTATCCTCTCATATTGAATTCCGTTGTCGCCTCTAAAAGATTTTGTATGATCCCAATGACCGGCAAATATCTTTATAGGGATTCCATCGGGGAACGCTTTACAAGTTGTCATATTATTATTTAGATTATTACAAGCTAAACACTGAATAGAAATCTCTGCTCGTGCATCACCCATTATCCCTTCGCCATAAGCCGGAATCATTGTTTCTTTTGTTCTCATTCTATCCTCTCAAATCTAATACCGTTATCATTAGGATACGGTTTTGTATGAGCTTTTTGATTAGATAAAATTATCATAGGGATCCCATCGGGGAAAGCATCACAAGTAACATTGTCCCTATGAATATGTTTACAGAGGTCACAATCAAAATCTACATTACCGATTGCTTGCAATGCACTATCATCAGTGCTCAATTCCTCATTTGAATCTATCTTTGGCATATTATCACTTTGAACTAATTAATATGGGCTTCTCACCAAACGCTACGTCTGTGTCAAAAATCTTCCAATCATTTACCTTTTCTTTTATTGCATTAAACGTATTAATATTTTTAGAGCCATGAGTTGTTTGCATCATCGGATCAACAAATCTACCAGCTTTGCCATAAGAACGGCCAATAGAACGTATCATACTTTTTTCGAGAGGTAAATCTGCATATATAGCAGTTATATCATAACCAGCTTTTTTGAATGCAGATATTAAATTATTCACTCGACTCGCATTTCTCATAGTACCATCATAAAGGATGCTTTTATTTTCTAAGATTGCCTTCGCAAAAACTCTACCAAGAATAAGATTCGCTTCTTCATGGTATGCAGCAGCATTCGGGCCAAGTGTAGTAAGACCATCGGCTTTCGCCAGCATCAGTTTAATCGAATCACTGTCAACATGAACATATTTGGTTTTCCAATTTGGGATACTGGTATTTAATACACCAGACTTGCCAGCCCCCGGAAGTCCACCAGTCAATATTGCCTTTGGATTCTTTGAAGGTTCTACCTTATCTAAAATCTGTCTGAGTAATTTGTCATGCAATTTAGCTCTCTTTAATCTCACATCTGGTTTTACAGTAACACCGAAATATTTTTCTTTTGTTGAACCAGCCTTAAGACTAAGTTTACGATTCTTCACTATATCCCTGTAAATTCGTTCTTTACTTTTGCCAACACGTTTCATCATAGATTCAGCTTCTGGCGAAATTAACCTCAAGGCTTTATCATAAGTTTTAAGACCATCATCTACAGGAACATAAAGTTTAGCCCCTGCCTTATCGCTTTGAGCCATCCGGAGTTTTACTTGCTTCTTAATGCCAGTAACACTTGGAGTAACTGTCACTTTAGCCTTCGCAGCAACAGGAACAACTTTCTTCCCTAAAAGATCATCAATATATTTTGCACAATTGGGGAAATTTATTCTCATCGGCTGGCCTGCTGCTCCAACCACATCAGCAAAAACTTCAGCAAAAGTTTCTTCCATACCGGCCGAACCTGACTGAATGTAATATCGAAAGCCTTTTTTTCTTGCCCCTGTTTCACCACCGAGGCCTATAATATCTTTTTTCCATGCAGCTTTGAATTTATCTGTGTTGCTATAACTATAAAACCGACCACCGGATCTGGTCGCATCAAAAGCATGTCCAGTCTCATGATTAAGAACTTGCTTTAGATCTTTGAAAGATTGCCTCGAATATGCTAATTTTTCAGGTAACCCTTTCAACCTGATATTCTCAGCAACCGTTATTGATTTGGTTTTTGTGGTATATACCCCAGACACTTCATCCCAAGAAGAACCTGTGGACCATCCTCGTGGAGTTTTATTTCTTAACTCAGGAAGAACTTCTGTTATTCTCCCGCCAAATTTATACGATGCTCCTTCTCTATTTAACGCTACTTTAATATTTTCAGGATAATCATCAAGCTGCTTTGTTACAAGATTTTGAAACTCTTTCGAAGTTTTGCCTGTAAAATTTACTCCTACTTTCGTTGGAGTTACTGTCATCTTTGCTACTGCTGGCTGAACAGGAACAACTTTCAGTTGTGCTTGTTTCGTTATTTCTTTAAGATAAACAGATCGTTCTGTTACTCTTGTAACTTTAAATGATGTCCCTTTACTAAAAAGAACTTCTAATTCCTCTGTTCCAAAATTACCGCCAAAATTCTTTAAACTCCTACCAGATAAGCCTTCATATTTTATCATTAACGGAGCCTTAATCCCTGTTTCAGCAGTAGGATATCCTGCAAATTGTTTCGCCTTAGAAAGACTTTCAGAGGTAGATTGAAAAGATTTTGATGTCCAAACCTGCCCAGTCTTAAACCGGTCAATATACTTTTTTCTTTGGGCTAATGTTTTAAATTCTATTCCTCTATAAGAAACCCCATTAAATCCTGGGAGTTTCTCCAATGCTGAATCCATATTTTTTATTTGCTCAGTTAGTTTAGTAAAACTTCTACTACCTGTAAGTTTCTGGCCTAACTGAATTTGTTTTATACCACTATAATCACCTAATTGATAATCATCAATCGCCTTAATTTCTATTTTAGTTAATTTCAAACCAGAAGCCTTCGTCGCCATTGCTTTAACTGCTGGCTGAACAGGAACAACTTTCAGTTGGGCTTGCTTCGTTATCTCAGATAAATATACTTTATTACCGACAATTTTATCAACTTTTAGTGGGACTCCTTTCATAAATAAAACTTCTTTTTCTGAAGAAAGAGCAGACCATTTAGTAATATCCCGACCTGATTTACCTTTTATAACTATAACCAAACCATTTTTTTGCGTCATAACGTGCTCGACAGCAGCTTGAGATTCTAATTTTGATGAAGCCATAAAAGTTTTAGATTTCCACACTCTACCCGATTTAAATTGGTTTAAAAAAGACCTTCTTTCAGCTATCGAATCAAAACCCATTCCTCGATAAGTCGTCCCCTCAAAACCATCTAATTTTTTAAGAGCAGTTGTAAGCCTTTTTTCTGCTTGTAGCACTGCTGATTTTTTTACAGGAACATCTTTAAGTAAACCTTTCACTCTCTTCATTTCAGTTTGAATTGGATTTAAACCACGCTGAACTCTTGTAATATCAGAATAAGGCCGTTCATTCCAAGTCCATCCACTTAAAGCATTTTTATCCACAGATGTGAGTTTTAAGTCTGTTCCTTTTATTGACATCGCTTTAACTCTTGGTGGAGCAGGGAGAACATCCAGCTCTTTTAAATCCAAACCTTCCCGCCTTGCAAGCTGTTTTAAAGTCAACGGCTTCATATCTTTACCAACAAACCGATCAATCTTAACACGGCCAGAACGATAAAGCTCTGCACGTTTCTTCCCAAGAACTTTTACCTGAACCGCTTTTGGCTGCGTTTTAATCCATTGCTTATAAGTCATCTTCGAAGGAACGGCTCCATTCATACTGGCTCTTGTTGCCGCTGGAGGATCCACAACACCGAATTCCTGCCAAGAAGGAGTAAGAGGAACAACTGTACTGCGACAATTAAAATGAGCAGGAGGACGTATCCCATGTCCAACATCAAAAACATTACCATCGTAATTTATACAAATCATACTTGTCCGGTCATCTAAAGTAGAAACCCACTGCACCTTCCTAATAATATCTGTATTACGCTTAAATACTTCTTCCTTTACATTATGTACGACGCTGCTGACCGCTGTGCGAGCAATAAATTCAGCTTGTTTGGTTTTATAGCCTAATGCCTTTTCAATCCTCTTAGCGATAGCAGGGAGACTCTCACCTGTAGCAACACCTACTTTCACCGCTTTACCCATTGCTAAAGTAACACTCTTAGAATAACCATTCATCCAAGTGCTGAGTTTATGTCCTTCAAATGGCCGTTGCGTTACAAGATTTTTCAATACCTCATTGCTCGGCATTGTCATATCAATATCAACAGGAACCGTTTTAGAAATTAAATCTGCGTTCCACTGAGCTTCGAATTTAGAAATATTTACAAGACGATTGACCAACATCTTTTCAGCCTTCACTGCTCCAGCGACAGAAACTTTATGCGTCGCAGCCAGCATTCTCTTAAGACGCTTAATCTTATAAACACTGCCAATCGTTGAAAGGTTTTTCACCTTTCCGAGTTCGGTGACCAATTTCTTATAAAGCTGAGGAAACGATTTTTGCTTGAGAAAACTACTAATTGCTATCGCTTCACTCTTTTTCAACTGTTCTAAATAAACAGCGTGGCGAATATATCGCTGAAGAAGTTTTTCATTTACTGTTGGTATTTTAGCCATCAGTTAAAAATCCCAAGAATTTACACCACTACCAGATGCTCCAAAATTCAAAGCTGGAGCAGCTTTCTGTTTCTTTTCTGCTGCTGCTGCTATAACAGTAAGACTACCAGAAGCAGAACTAACTCCTAAAGAAGATCCCTCATAACCAAGAAACAAAAAAGCTACCGATACCACTACATGAAGAATACCAGGATCTTTTCGTGTTTGGTTAATAGACATTCCAACTTCAAGAGCATTAAATCTATCTTGAGTCCAAGACCCACTATCTGCTGGCATTATGTTATCAATCCTATCTTGGTATGTAGCAAAAGAATCTACATTAAATGAAACTTCACTATCAACTCCATTATCTCTCACAAGAATATTTTGGTTTCCACCTTTTTGGGCTCTCATTCTACAATGAGTTCTAACTGCTTTTATAGTATCAACAACAGCTATACCAATTTCAGAACAATTTTCTATGCTATAACTTTCTTTAACAGAAGAACTACCATCATGCCAATTCTCATTCCCATCAGTTGGATAACCATCTATATTTTCATAATGAATTTCAGATGCTTCTGCCGGATAAACGCTATCAAATTCAGCATAATTTCCTGCTCCATTTACTAATGCTATTGCACATCTAATATCGCCTAAATCTTCAAGAGAATCAGTATCATCTTCAACGATATTATCAAAGTAAACATCTGTAGTTATAGTATAATCCAATATTATATTTTTAAGACCATATTCATAACCTATTCCATCACCAATACTAAGACCAATTACAGATAATTCTTCGATTCCATTAATAAAAAGTTTTGCAGCATTGGAAGAAGGGCTATAACTACAAGAAATTCTATACCAAGTATTAAGAGATAACTGAGTTGAACCAGTATCTTGCAATACTTCATGATCATATAATGATAAATATCCATCAGTTGATAAACGAATTCTTAAACCAGTAGATCTTCCAGCAATAGCAACAAGAACATCTGAAGTAGTAGCAATATAAAACC
>SDBT01008040.1_pt1 | contig 17283 bp, 13 predicted proteins | sample 2277101 | NCBI WGS metagenome assembly SDBT01 (sample SAMN10404973, study PRJNA504765) | marine sediment metagenome | isolation source: marine sediment core GS10_PC15, 103 cmbsf | place: Arctic Ocean: Southern Knipovich Ridge | collected 2010
CAGATATTCCTTTATAATTGGACTATTGCCATCATCAACTATAACTAAGTTATACGGATTCTTTGTGTTTTTCAGTATACTATTAATGCATTGCCTCAAATAGGACAATGCCCCATAAACAGGCACTATGATATCATATGTCCTTCTCTTTTCCGACAATCTATCCTCCCTCTATCGGGCACCGTTTTGCCGTGGTGCTTCGCTACTCCTTCTCTCCGATGGTATCTTTCCTTCTTTTTGCGCAATAGCGTTTCGATAGGAATCTATTACTTTACTGGGAATCCCAATTTCTCTTATCATACCATCGTTCAGCCAGACCACTCTATCGCACCATTTTTCAATTGCTTCCAGTTGATGACTCACAATCACCATAGTTTTACCCAGTTTCCTGAATTCAGTAATTTTCTCTGCACATTTATGTCGGAAATATTCATCTCCCACAGCCAGGATTTCATCAATTAATAATATATCGGGGTCCACATTAGCAGCTATCGAAAATCCAAGACGCATAAACATCCCGTCAGAATAAATCCTTACAGGCTCATCAATATAATCTTCGAGTTCAGCAAATTTCACAATATCATCGAATTTTCTCTTTATCTCTTTCTTTGAAAGGCCCAAAATTATACCATTAATAAAGATATTCTCCCTGCCTGTAAATCCAGGGTGGAAACCTATTCCCAAGCCAACCAGAGAAGCAATCCTTCCCTTAACGTATACTTTGCCTGAATCGGGTTTATATATCCCTGCCAATAATTTAAGGAAAGTGCTCTTACCCGAACCATTCATTCCGATAATTCCAATGGCTTCTCCTTTTTCTATAGTTAAATTAATATTTTTTAAAGCATCAATATATCTCACTTTTCCCCTGTTTTTCAGCCAGTCAAAATAATGTAGTAGGGTCTCCTTGAGTGTGGTATGTTTTCTCTTCAATGGTTGCCTGAAAAATATTTTTGAGACGTTTTCCAATTTAATTGCAACCAATTCACACCTCTTCGGGGAATGACTCTTTATATCTATTAAATACCAAATTCCCTAAAAAGAACACTAAAAATCCAAAACACAGTGTAATTCCCAGAAGGAGCCAGTTGGGAAACTGTCTGTAAAATAGGATGTCCCGATAAGCTTTAATTAACGTCGCCATAGGATTTATGCGGGATATAAACTTGAGATTCGCTGGTATTGAAGTCATAGGATACAAAATTGGTGTGGTAAAAAACCACATTATAATTAGATTACCAAGGATATGTTGAATATCTCGAAAATGGACATTTAGAGCAGAGACTATCAAAACTAACCCCATAGTAAAAACTGCCTGGATCATCATAACTATCGGCAGGGCAATTAAGGCACCACCTATCTTAACCTTAAAAAGTAGAAGGAAAATTAATAGTATGGGAAGGCTGAAAACAAAATTTATCATGTTGGAAAAGACAGTTACAGTGGGAAGGACTTGCGGAGGAAATAACACCCTCGTTATTAGATCACCACCCCTGGTTATAGAGTCTGCTCCCTCCAAAATTGAGGTAGAGAACCATACCCAGGGAATGAGCCCACAAAATAAGAATACGGGATAGTTCTCAACCTTAATTCTGAGAAAGGTGGAGAATACAATTGTATAGACACACATTAATAGAAGAGGATTTAGAAATGTCCAGAGAAATCCCAGGACTGAACCAAGATAGCGAAGTTTCACTTCTTTTAATACGAGACTCATAATTAATGCCCGACAGCGATAAAGTTCTATAACGTTAGAAAACATATTCATCCCACCAATTTGGAGTCCTCCCGAAAGGGAGGAATAACCCCCGATTTCATCGGGGGACTCCAGCCTGGTTGGCCACCCCTTCCTACATAGGTTCTAATTTTACCTCTCTCTTTTTGCAACACTCGCCAACAGAGCAATAATGGATAGAACAAGCGCTGCCTGAATAAAAATAATAATCCCTCCCAAAATATTTACCTGGGTAAGCAGGATAGCTGTAATTCCCAAACAGAAGGTTATTAAATAGATGAAAAGGACAGCCCCTCTCTGACTGAACCCTAAGGCGACTAAACGATGAGAAAAATGGTTTTTGTCTCCACCAAATATCGGTTCTCTTCTCTTAATCCTTATCGAAATAACTGAAAGTGTATCAAAGATGGGAACTGCCAATATTAAAATGGGCATAACTACTGGTAAATAAGTAGGAAAACCTTCCTTATAGTAAGAAGTAGTTATTGCCAAAACAGCCAACATATAACCAATGAACATACTTCCCGCATCACCTAAAAATATCTTCGCCGGATTAAAATTGTAACGAAGAAATCCCAGAAGTGCACCAGCAAAAGCAAGGAGGGCAATACTGGTAAAAGTCTGATGTTGTTGAGAGGTTACTATAAAGAAGATGAAACAAGCAATGAGCCCTACACCTGTAGTTAAGCCGTCCATATTGTCCAAAAGATTGAAAGCATTGATGATAGCCAGCATCCACAGGAGAGTTATCAGGCTACTGATAAAAAAACTTGGTATAAACAGCGTAATCCTGACTCCCAGAGTAATCAGGGGCAAAATTACCAGAACCTGACCCAAAATTTTGGTTTCTGGTTTTAAACCTTTTATATCATCTATCAATCCTAATGCAAGTATGACAGTCCCTCCCAGTAGGATACCGATTAATTGTGGCAAGGCTTTCGAGAACAGGGGAAGGTTCCTCATAAGAGTTGAACTAAGAGCGCTGGGCAAAAGATTGAGAAATCCCGGGCTCGACTTTATTATGAGTAAAATAAGAATGTTTACTACTATGGTAATAAGAAAGGCGAGAAAGATTGCCAGCCCGCCCAGTAAAGGCATTGGCTTATCTTGTAACTTTCTCTCTCCGGGATAATCCAGAATTTTGAACTTAATGGCTAACCTCTTTGCCCAGGGCGTCAACAATAGGCTCAACAAAAGGGAAAAACAAAATACATACAAATAGATAAGACTCCACATTTTTAACTAACCCTCCTTTCTTTAACGATAAATTTCGACTCTCTTCTTGTTCTTATGGTATTCAATGGTCTTTTTGAGAGCATCATCCAGTCCTGCCCTCGATACATAACCAATTAGATTGCGTATCTTAGTAGTATCGGGTATGCGATGTCTCATATCTTCAAAGCCTTCTCCATAGACCTCTTCGTAAGGCAGGTAAACTATCTCCGAATTACTTTTGGTAAGTCTCTTTACCTTTTTGGCTAAATCAGAAATGGTAATCTCCTCTTCACCTCCCATGTTAAAGATTTCTCCTACTGCTCCAGGATGGTTAGCTAAGCTAACCATTCCATTTACAATATCGCTTACACAAGCGAAACTTCTGGTCTGATTTCCATCGCCATAGATAGTGATAGGCTTTCCAGAAATTGCCTGTTCAATGAATCTGGGCACAACCATCCCATAGTTCCCTGTCTGCCTGGGACCGCAGGTATTGAAAAGTCTTACTATTATCACGGGCAAGTGTTTCTCCCGCCAATAGGCTAAAGCTAAAAATTCGCCTAAGGCTTTACTGCAGGAATAGCTCCACCTGTGGATAAGCGTTGTTCCCAGAACCCTACCATCGCTTTCTTGGAAAATTTTCTTCTGATTTTTACCGTAGATTTCCGATGATGAGGCTATTATTACCTTCTTTTTATTCTTCTCTGCCAGCCTCAGTACTATCTCTGTCCCCAGCACGTTAATTTCTATTGACCTTATGGGATTGCCAATGATGAACTCTACACCCACAGCAGCTGCCAGATGGTAGATTATATCACACTCTTCGACCAATCTTTCTATTAGTGGCTCATTTAGAATAGTGCCCTGAATAAATGAAAATTTTTCGTCTCCTTCCAGATGGCTGATATTTTCCCTCTTCCCGGTGGAAAGGTCGTCAATCACCAGAACTCTATTCCCCATTTTGAGAAGTTGTTCAGCTACGTGTGAGCCAATGAAACCAGCTCCTCCAGTGACTAATGCCACCATTTAACACACACCCCTTTGTTGAATTAATTCCTTGTAAATATCACTGATGCTCTCCAGCATTACTTCCATCTCAAAAGCAGGATTGACCATGCCTCGTCCAGCTTCTCCCATTCTTCTTGCTTTTTCTCTATCCTTCAAAAGATGGATAATAGAGTTAGCTAACTTTCTTGAATCCTTGGGTGGAATCAGGTAACCATTCTCTCCATCTTTTATTATCTCGGCTATTCCATCTATTTCAAATGCTATAACTGGCTTAGCCATTGCTAACGCTTCCGGCAAGACCCGGGGGAGTCCCTCTCTCAATGATGTATGAACAATGACATCCATAACTGATATTAGTTTGGGAATCTCTTTTCGTTCTACAAGTCCAGTGAATATGATATTATCTCTTATTTTCAAATCTTCTGCCTGGCGTATCAATCTTTCCTTCAGGATGCCATCGCCCACTAAAAGGAACTTTGTTTCCGGAAAGACTTCCAAGACTCGAGAAGCAGCCTCCAGGAGATAGTTGTGACCTTTAAGGTCAAAGAGGCGAGATATGTTTCCGACCACCGGAACATGGGGTTCCAAATTCAACTCCTTTTGCTTTTCAGCTATTGAAATGTCACTGTTAACATAATAGTTCAGTTCTATACCACTATAGATGGTTGTAAATTTGTCCTCCTTAGCCACACCAGCTGCTACAGCCTTTCTTGCCATTGCATCACATACAGAAATTAGTCTATCGGTAAAAAGCGCAGTGAACCTTTCACATAAAATGTAGATGTAATTTAAGAATCTGTTCTGATACTCAAAGAAAGGTAGGCCATGAACACTGTGAATTATTATCTTCACACCTGCCATCCTGGCAGCCAATCGGCCCAGAATACCGGCTTTAGAGCTATGAGTATGGACTATTGTATACTTCCCTTTTCTAATCAAGCGATATAGTTCAATAAAGGCTAATAAGTCTCGAAAAAGGTTAATTTCTCTTCTCATATGGGGTACTATTGTTAACTTAATTCCTCTCTTTTCAGCCTCCTCTATTAGACTTCCTTCCGGCCCGATTGGTGGTCCTGTGGCTAACTCTACCTCATAGTAATCGCTCTTATTTAAACCCCAAACAGTAAATATTGTATTCTCCTGTGCTCCGCCCAATATTAAACGAGTAATAATATGTAGTACTTTGATTCTTTCCATTTGTATTTTTGTAGCAGCAAAACAGAAGCTTTGCTCTCTTTTTATTTTGCACAGATTGAATCTGTGCCTACAATGGGATTTGTAGTTTTGTAGGCACGGTTTCAACCGTGCAGAAATCTATCGCTCTACAGCTACATTTTATTAACCTTCTGCAAAATTTCAAGAAGTTTAGGGCCGTTAACTTTAACCGAGTATCTTTCCTCAACTGTCTTTCGACCCATGAAACCAAATCTCTCTCTTAGAGTTTCGTTCTCAATAAGTTGCGATAACTTCTCAATCCATTCCTCATCAGAATCGGCCAAGAAGCCATTGACACCGTCATTGATAATTTTTCCATGTATTCCTACTGGAGAAGCAACTGCTGGAATTCCCACCCCCATATATTGAATGACTTTACATCCACACTTACCCAAAGCCCAGTCATCATTATTAACAGGGGCTATCCCGATGTCAAAACATTGCAAATCGGAAATCTCTCTTTCCAGTCTCCATGATCTGGTAACTGTTTCCACCCCATCAACTCTATAATCCCCTGTACCAATGACAGTTAGACAAATATTATATCTTTTAGCAAGGGCTGTAAACACATTTCTCAGCCGGTCAAGATAGAACATTGTGGTTTTGCTTCCTATCCAGCCAATGTTTATTCTGTCTTTTTTCTCTTTCTTCTTAACAAAATATGTTTCAGTATTAATAGATGTGGGTATTATTTCAACATTTCCATTAAATTTTAAAGCATATCGTTTCAAATATTCGTTCCCAGCAATGACATAGTCACTCATTGTTAAAATTCTGGGAATGCTGTTTTTATACCGAAAATTATAGAGGAGACTTCTCCTTTTCGGTGGCAGAAGGAAGATAGCGTCATCAAAATCGAAGACTAATTTCCTATTCAATTTCTTGATAAACTTTTCTATTAAAGGGTAAGCCTGTGGCAGGACTTCTTTCTGCAGAAAAACAATGTCATTTCTTCCAATCATAGTTAAATCTATTAAACGTTTTAGTACTGCCAGACCAAAATAGGGAAGTTTACTAATGGGCCTATGGGTGTTATATACTTTTAGGAAATGATTAGAGGAAATAGCAGGGTTAATCCTAAAATCGACGCCTTTCCTTTTCAGAAAATCAAGATATTGATAAACGCGATGCCTACTGGAAGGTCCTAATTGTGAAGTTTGAGTTAAAAAGATAATTCTCATAAATTAGAATCCAACCTCTCAAATTGCTATCCCGATTTTCAATCGGGAGAATTGCGCCTATTTCTGCACGGTTGAAACTGTGCCTACAAATGTCAGGTAGGAGTGTCCCGACTTGTCAGGACTGGTAAAGTAATGTCATGCCGAACTCGTTTCGGCATCTCCTGAGGGACTGGCAGGAGACCCTGAAACAAGTTCAGGGTGACACTAAAGTGTCAGTTCAGGATGACAGGAGGCACAGATTCAATCCAGATAAACTCACTTTTGCTCCAATATCTCTCTTACTTTCTCTAAGTTCGATCTGGCCCGTTTATCTTTCGGATTAATCCGAAGGGCTTCCCTGAATTGTTGCACTGCTTCCCTCAGTTCTCCCATATCAACGAGGGTAACTCCCAGGTTATTGTAGGCTCCAGCAAACCAACGGTCAATTTTTATAGCCTCCCGATATTCCTTTAATGCCTTATAATATCGCCCTTTCTTTCTATATGTATTCCCTAAGTTATTATGTACTCTGGCGAGATGTCGCTTTTGCCTCAATATTTCTTTTACTTTCTTTAAGTTCAATTTCGCCTGTTCATAATTTGGCTTGCGCCCAAGGGCTCTCCTGAATTGTCGCTCTGCTTCCTTCAGTCTTCCCATTTCAGCGAGGGTAGCTCCCAGATTATTATAGGCTTTAGCAAAACGACGGTCGAGATTTACAGCTTCCTGGTATTCCTTTAATGCTTTATCGTATAGACCCTTTCTTTTATATATATTCCCCAAGTTATTATGCACTCCTGCGAGATTAGGATTAATTTCTAAAGCAAGCATATACTCTCTTATTGCCTCTTCGTGAAGACCTCTGTTACCATAAAGGATGCCCAAATTATTGTAGGCCTCAACAAGATACGGATTAATCTTTAAGGCTTCGGCGTACCCTTCCATTGCTTCTCCATATAGACCCATATTTCTGTAAACATTTCCCAGATTATTATGTACCTTTTCATCACGAGGGTTAAACTCTATACTCTTCTTATACATAGCAATTGCGTTATCGTAATCGCCACTCCTTCTGTAGTAACCCGCCCTGTCAAAGTAGAGACTTGCCATAAAAGGTTTAGTCACCCAGACCAGAAGAATAATGGTTATTAGTACTGTTGCACTCTGTCTTATTATTGAAGGACGAATATTCTCCTTAGCTTTTTCTAATTTAGGACCGTCAGTATTTAATAACCCAAGCCAGAGCCAGAATAACATACTTGTTGTTGGCAAATAGAAAGAGTAATGGAAAAAACTATGAATCAATACTGCTGTAAGGCTCGACAGAATGATGATGAGTAAATTTGGAGAATATTTAGATTGGTTTATTTGCTTAAGTCTTTTAAGGCCTGTCCAGTACAGAGTCACAATAAGCCAGAGAAAGGTTCCTAAGCCTAATATGCCCGTATTTGCGGTTATTTCCAGGTAGTCATTGTGGATGAATTTCGACAATCCTTTAAACCTTCCGTATTTCTTTGTCCTGAGGTACTTACCTTGATATTTTGGATGTACTTTTTTAAAAGTGCCCATACCAGTCCCCAATAATGGGTGCTCTTTTATTATGTCAATGCCAGTGCGCCACATAACAAATCTGTGCCTTGTTGCCGGATTTTTGAGGTTAGCAATGGAAAGAAATTTCTTGGTGAAAGAATGGCGTTTTTTATTATAATCATATCTTATCAATAAACCAAGGAAAATAACCATTAAAAAAATAATAAGAAGAGATTTTTTGCTAAACAGGCTCTTAAAAATTTTCTTCATTCCTCCCTCTGCCCTCAATTTCGCAACAGCGAAGAAGGCCATAGCTCCCATAAATCCTACCCAGGCTCCGCGGGTGCGTGTATAAATTAAGGCAATCAGAGTTATTATCCCCACTAAACCAATCATTATCTTCAATTTTTTACTGATTTTTTCAAAGAGAAAGCCTGCACTTACCGGCATTGTAAACACCAAAAAGCTTGCCAGAACATTTCGGTTTTCAAAAGGCCCTGAAATAGAGCCACTTCTAACAACCTTTAAATTTAGCAAATCTACCCCGAAGTACTGGACTATACTATAGATTGAAATGAACCCGGAAACGAAGATTAATGAAACCATTATTTTTCTTATCTGTTTTCTTTCCCTAACAACATCTGACGCAAGGATGTATAACCCGGCAAAGAGAATAATGGTGAACAGGCTATAGAGACTGATGTAAATATCAATTGAAGATAGGAGCGATATACTGCAGGCAATTATATAAGCAACGATGGGATAGTTCAATCCACTTTTGACTAATTTGTAGCTGCCTTCTGTCAATAGATATAAACTGGCTGCTATGATGACCAATACCTGAATAAACGTTATCTTCATTATTGATATAAACCAGGGATTATAGACAAACCTTGCATAGAGAAGAGGTGTTCCAATAATCAATATCAATATAATGGCTCTTATTATTTTGTTAATTTTTTTCTCACTGATTTTATTTTTCAATCTAATATCCTTTTTCTCATATCCAATGTAAGGAGCGTAGAAATCGACCCGGAGGGTCGTTGCATGGGCTAAGCCTTCAGTCCCGATAAATCGGGACAAATTCACTTTTGTCTCAACATCTCTCTTACCTTCTTTAAGTTCGATCTGGCCTGTTCATAGTTCGGATTGACCTCAAGAGCTTTCCTGAATTGTCGCACTGCTTCCCTCAGTTCTCCCATATCAGCAAGGGCAACTCCAAGGTTATCGTAGGCTTCGGCAAAAGAAGGGCTGATAGCTATAGCCTCTTTATATTCCTTCAATGCTTTATTATATAATCTTTTATTTCTATACATATTCCCCAAGTTATTATGCACTCCTGCGAGATTAGGATTAATTTCCAAAGCAAGCATATACTCTCTTATTGCCTCATCATATAAACCTCTATTAACATAAAGGTTGCCCAAATTATTGTGGGCCTCAACAAGATGTGGATTAATCTTTAAGGCTTTGGCGTACTCTTCCATTGCTTCTCCATATAGACCTATATTTTTGTAAACATTTCCCAGATTATTATGTACTTTTTCATCACGAGGGTTAAAGTTTATACTCTTATTATACATAGCAATTGCGTTCTTGTAGTTGCCACCCATGCTGTAGTAAATCGCCCTGTCAAAGTAGAGACTGGCGATAAAAGGCTTGGTTAACCAGACCAGAAGAAGAATGGTTATGAGTACTGTTGCACTCTGTCTTATTATTGAAGGACGAATATTCTCCTTAGCTTTTTCTAATTTAGGACCGTCAGTATTTAATAACCCAAGCCAGAGCCAGAATAACATGCTTGTTGCTGGCAAATAGAAAGAGTAATGGAAAAAACTATGAATTAGTACTGCTGTAAGACTGGACAGAATGATGATGAGTAAATTTGGAGAATATTTAGATTGGTTTATTTGCTTAAGTCGCTTAAGGCCCGTCCAGTATAAGGTCACAATAAGCCAGAGAAAGGTTCCTAAGCCTAATATGCCCGTATTTGCGGTTATTTCCAGGTAGTCATTGTGCACGAATCTTGACAATCCTTCAAACCTTCCGTATTTCTTTATCCTGAGATACTTGCTCTGATATTTTGGATGTATCTTCTTGAAAGTGCCAATACCAGTCCCTAATAATGGGTGCTCTTTTATTATGTCAATACCAGTATGCCACATAACAAATCTGTGCCTTGTCGCCGGGTCTTTGAGGTCAACGATGGAAAGAAATTTCTTGGTGAAAGAATAGCTTTTTTTATTATAATCATATCTTATCAATAAACCAAGGCAAATAACCATTAAAAAAATAATAAGAAGAGATTTTTTGCTAAACAGGCTCTTAAAAATTTTCTTCATTCCTCCTTCTGCCATCAGTTTCGCGCCAGCAAAGAAGGCCATAGCTCCCATAAATCCTACCCAGGCTCCGCGGGTGCGTGTATAGATTAAGGCAATCAGAGTTATTATCCCTACTAAACCGATCATTATCTTCAATTTTTTACTAATCTTTTCAAAGAGAAAGCCGACACTTACCGGCATTGTAAATACCAGAAAGCTTGCCAGAACATTTCGGTTCTCAAAAGGACCTGAAATAGAGCCACTTCCAACAGCCTTTAAATTTAGCAAATCTATCCCCAAGTACTGGCCTAAGCTGTAGATTGAAATGAGCCCGGAAACGAAGATTAACGAAACCATTATTTTTCTTATCTGTTTTCTTTCCCTAACAACATTCGGCACAAGGACATATAACCCGGCAAGAAGAATAATACTGAACAGGCTATAGAGGCTGATGTAAATATCGATTGAGGATAGGAGCGATATACTGCAGGCAATAATAAAGGCAATGACAGGATAGTTCAATCCACTTTTGACTAATTTGTATCTGCCTTCTGTTAATAGATATAAACTGGCTGCTATGATAACCAGTACCTGAATAAACGTTATCTTCATTGTTGATATAAACCAGGGATTATAGACAAACCTTGCATAGAGAAGCGGTGTTCCAATAACCAATATCAATATGATGGCTCTTATTATTTTGTTGATTTTTTTCTCACCGACTCTATTTTTCAATCTAATATCCTTTTTCTCATATCCAAATTTCCCAAAATCTCTTAATAACTGCATAGTAGTCTTTCAGTATTTCTCTGCTTCCCCGGGAGTACTCTTTGTCGTGGTTGTTTCCATTCATTGAATTGACTGACATGATGGCGGTTCTATATAATGTTTTCAAAATCAACCCAAAAAGATCCATCTGTTTCACTATCCATTCCGGGAGAATTCCATAGTGTTTTCTAAAAAACTTGTGTCTGCTTTTGTATCTCTGAATTTTCATCTTAGGCATGTTCGGCCAGGCGCTTTGACCTCCATAATGAATTATTTGCGCTAAAGGGATAAAGTATATCTTCCACCCTCTTTTTTTAATCCTAAAACACCAATCTACATCTTCATAATACATATGAAATTGCTCATCCATTAGCCCTGCTTGAGTAATTGCCTCTCGTCTTACCATAAGAGCTGAGCCCATTGGTTGATCGACTTCTCGAATATCGTTATAATCCCAATGACCAATTCGATGCCTTCCGATAATTCTATTCCTTAGAAATAATTTTTCCAGTCCTGTATTCTCAAAGAAGGCAGTAGTTAAGGTAGGGAAGCTTCTGCAGGATGGTTGCAATCTTCCATCGGGATACAACAACTTACATCCCAATGCACCTGCATGGAAATTTGCTTCCATAAATTCTACCATCCTGTCTAATGCATTGGGTAATACAATTGTGTCCGGATTCAACAATAGTACATATCTTCCTTTGTTCTCTCTTAGACCTTGATTAGTGGCTTTGGCAAAGCCCAAATTTTGGCAGTTTTCTATTAACTTAACCCCAAGAAATTCACTCTTGACCATATCCACACTGCCATCAGTGGAATTATTGTCTACGACGGTTATTTCAAAATTTATTTCTTTTGTACTACGATAAATAGACTGTAAGCATTCCCTCAAGTAATGCTTCACATTATAATTAACAATTATAATCGATAAATCGAGCAATTCCTTGCCTTTCTATGAATGCCTGCTTGGTTGGGCATGTCGTAGCAGCAAAGCGTAAAAATCTGGACTTCTTGCGAAACGCGCCGGGGCGACCCTTGCGGTCGCTCAAAATTCTGGAATCCTTGCGAAAGCAAGGTTTGGTCGGGCACTCTTTAGAGTGCCGATTCCGTCACCCTGAAGGGTGACCGACCTATCCTAATCGGGCACGCAGAGATTGTTTAGAATTTTGGATTTAGAATTTTGAAATCCTAATGATTTAATATGGGGTTTAGCCATAATCTATAGAATTTATTCATCACTTTTGGTAGGCAAATTGAAATAAAAAGCGTTAAAATTTTATCAAAATCGAGGAAGTTTGTCAAACAAAAAAGCGCCTTTAGGCTTTCTGTTTGACAGGTCAGTGTTTAATTTGCTAAAATCTTCTACAAATTTGCAGGGGATTTCTTGACTTTCCTAATTTATTGTAAAAATAAGGAAAATTATGGAAATAGAAGAATACCTTAAAATAAAAAGAGAAGATATCGATGAAGCGTTGAAAAACTGCCTCCCTAAAGAAGATACATATCCCCCCAAGATACATCGGGCAATGAGGTACAGTCTGTTGAATGGGGGCAAACGAATCAGACCAATCCTGACCCTGGCTACATCTCAAGTTGTGGGAAAGAAGGCTGAACTTCTAATGGCTGCTTGCGGTATCGAGCTAATTCATACTTCCTCTCTGATTCTTGACGACCTTCCCTCAATGGATAATGCCAATTTCAGGAGAGGACGACCAACTACCCATAAGGTATTTGGTGAAGCGATAGCAATACTGGCTGCCTATGGCCTGTTAATGAAAGGATTGGGCCTTATCGCTCAGAATTGCCGAAAAGCTAAAATAGATAAGAAGGTCGCCAGTCAAATTATGGAAGATATTTCGGAAGCAATCGGTTCTTGCGGGATGATTGGTGGACAGACAGTCGATTTAGATTCTAAAGCTATGGATTTAAAAACATTGGAGTATATCCATATCCACAAGACCGGAAAGCTTTTTGTGGTAGCCTGTGACACTGGGGCAAGACTATGTGGAGCATCTGAAAAAGAGAGACAGGCTTTAAAGAATTACGCCAGAAATATTGGTCTAGCCTATCAGATAAGAGATGATATTTTAGATTTCGAAAGTAAAAGAGAACTGACAGGGAAAGATGAAAGGAAAGATAAAAATAGAGTGTCATTCGTTACACTTCTGGGAATAAGAAAAGCAAAAGAGCATGCCAATGAACTGGTAAAGTCTTCCATTCATAGCCTAAAGATTTTTGGCCTAAGAGGGAAAATCTTAAGGGAATTGGCAGAATATATTGTAGAACGAGAAAATTAGTGAAGGAGTAGTGAAGCTGAATTCGCTGGCTCAAGATGTCAAGAAAACTCAAAACTTATTGGGAACTTATGAGACCGTTTACCCTCTTGGCTCCCACACTCGGGTTTATAAGTGGAGGCTTAATTGCCATTGGTGCCAGTAGTCGAGTAGGGCTAACTTTTACTTATGTTTATCCAATTATTTTGGGTGGACTCTCTGCTGCATTTCTTAATGGAGCTTCCAATATTGTAAATCAATATTTCGATATTAGTCTTGACAGAATAAATAAACCAAATAGACCTCTCCCTTCAGGCAGAATTTCTCTAAAAGAGAGCCGGCTGTTCAGTGTTCTGCTTTACTCCTTCTCATTCTTTTTAGCATACCTGGTTCCTAATAAGCAATTTATTATTATTGTTTTAATAACTGCTCTAATTACCTATGCTTACTCCGCGCCGCCTTTTAGAACCAAGAGATGGGCAATAGCAGCCAATCTAACCATTGCCATTCCCAGAGGATGTCTCCTCATAGTCGCTGGCTGGACAGCAGTGAGAAGTTTCTTTAATTTTGAACCCTGGTTCATCGGCTCCATATTTGCACTCTATCTTTTGGGCGCTGCCTCTACCAAGGACTTCTCTGACATAAAAGGTGACAAAATGTACGGATGTAATACCCTTCCCATAATTCTCGGAGCCAAGAGAGCGGCAATTGCCATCGTTCCTTTTTTTGTATTACCCTTTCTATTAATTCCATATGGCAAAATTAATGGCATATTGACCGGGTCACCCATGGTATTATACCCGTTAACAATCATCCTTGTGGTCTGGGGCAGCTACACTGCTTATTTAGTCTTGAGAAAGCCCGAGGAACTGACCCTGGAAGCAAATCACATCTCCTGGAAACATATGTATCTGATGCTTTTAGTAGCACAAATAGGTCTTGCCTTGGCCTACCTTGTTTAAAGAGGATTTTTGAATGGAAGAGAAAAAGAAAATAAAATCAATAATGAATGATATCATTAAGGGAATTAAATTTGCTCTGGTCTTTGGCCTGAATATAGGATTTATCATTGGTATTATAAAAGGTGTGAGTCTGGTCTCCTCGAATGAATACTTACAGGAATCATTATATAATCTTGCTTTAGACACAATGCAACTTAGTCTTAATAGTACAGTATCGGTATCAGTTATACTAGCCATAGCAGCAGTTATTGTTTTGATGATAATTAAAATTTACAGAGAAAATGCATTAGTACTTATTTCTTCTTTTATGATATTGTTATACATAGTGAGCTTCAGGCGAATAAACCCGTTTAATTATCTTCTATTTATTTTACTACTCTATGGATTAGTCTACCCAATCTGCATCAGTGTAAGACTTCGGGAAAAATTTAACCTCTTAAACAAAGCAGTTAAAGGAAAATTGATACTGGTGCCAATTATCTTAATCCTTATCTGTAATGGATTTATCTATTCCTATCGGTTGACTAATCACTCTAAAGGTCCAAATATAATCCTCATTTCTATTGATGCCTTAAGGGCAGACCACCTCAGTTGTTATGGATACCATAGGAATACATCTCCCAATATTGACAGGTTAGCAGGTCAGGGTGCTCTATTTAAAAATGCCTTTACCCAGGCTGCCTGGACTCTTCCTTCTCACGCGTCAATCTTCCTCTCTCAGTACGTCTGGAGACATAAAGTAGACAATCGTGACAAACGACTGAGTAATTCGTTTACCACACTGGCTGAAATATTAAGAGATAGAAATTATACCACCTGTGCTTTTGTGGGTGGGGGATTTCTTTCGGCCGAGTACGGATTTAATCAAGGATTTGAAATATACGATGATGGGAGTCCGCGTAGACGCAGATTTTATGAAATATCATTCTATATTAATAAATTGCTAAGCTGGTTAGAATCTGTCAGAAACAGAAAATTCTTCCTATTCATCCACACTTACGATATTCATGATTCATATAATCCTCCTCCACCATATTTCAATTTATATACGAAGGGAGGCTATGAAGGGAAACACTTAAGGACATCGAAAGGCATTGTGCCCCACGAGCTGGATGCTTCAAAACTTACCCCAGAAGAAATCGATTATATTATCGCAGTATATGACGGCGGCATAAATTATATTGATTACCAATTAGGAAAGATATTTGAAAAGTTAAACCAACTGGGAATTTATGAGAACACAATTATAATCATCACTGCTGACCATGGAGAAGCCTTTAAAGATCATGGTTGCATGGGGCATTGGCGCACATATATAGAAGAGGTACATGTTCCTCTGATAATGAGGGGGCCGGGAATACCCAGAAATAGAATTTATGAGAACTGGGGTCAGCTTATTGATATCGTTCCCACTATACTTGAAATTCTGAATATTCCCCAAAGGAAAGAGATGCAGGGGAGAAGCCTGTTACCTTTAATGAACAATTGTGAAATTGAAAAGAATTTCAAAACTTACAGTTGGGCTCATTCTTCGATGTCGTTGAGAACAAAGAAGTGGACATACATTATGAAACCCAATGGGCCTGATGAACTATATGACAGGATAAATGACCCGAAGGAACAGAACAACATAATCGAAAAGAGACCGCTTGTCGCTCAAAAGTTAAAGAAGGAATTGGAAGATTTCATAGCTTTGACAAGTGAAGGAAAACCGCAGGTAGCTGAGAAAGTCGATATTGATGAAGAACTCAAGGAACAATTAAAATCGTTGGGTTACTTACATTAATAGGGACAGCGACCATTTTCTGTAGCAGCAAAGCGTAAGCTTTGCTCTTCCTGTTTATCTATCTCAGGAAGAGTTTAATCCCATAGTAAGTTCTAAAAAGTAAACGCATCAGTGTAAGTTTACAGCTATAGATGAAATCATCAAAACCGTAACCTTCCATAAAATACCTTCCTTCGTAGGGCAAAACTACCAGGCTTACTCTTATTTTGGGAGCAATATCGGTGAGAATCGAGTTCTTTTTGCAGGCTTCATACATACGACGGAAAATTAGAAGCATATCCTCGAACTTTGGTGAAGGCTTTGTCTGGTAATCTGTCCCTGCCAGAGGACGGAATATACAGATAGTAGGAAATGCTCCTATACTGGTAATATAATCTATTGCCTTAAGCGTGTCTTCAATTGGTTCTAAACCAGCAATAATCTCACCAGAAACCTTGCCTTTTCCCATCTTTCCCGCTGTATACTCCATAGCCCTGAAAAAAGTCTCCTGACCCAAAGTTTCTGCTTTACCGGGACAGATTTCTCGAAATACTTCCTTATTGAAAAATTCGAAGCAGAATGAGAAATGGTCTGTTCCCATTTCCATCATCATATCATATTTAGACAGTTCCTTCTGTGGCGGGCATTGAACTCCGATTAAAAGACCTGTCTCTTCCTTAACTGCCTTCACATAAGGAGCCAGAATATCCAAAGCCTTTCCTTCACAGTAACCGGTGTTGAAATGAACGAAAGTGATTCTCGATTCTTTTCGAGCAGCCACTGCAGTCTCCACCACATCCTGGACACTCTTCTCCGCCTCTTCAGTAACTCCCACATTAAGTCCTGTGGCACAGAACCTGCAATTCTGTCTTGGTTCACTCAACCAATAGCTGCACACTCTGGCAGGATATATTGCTAAATAAGTGCCCTGCAACATACCCACTCTGGACATCAAGGTGCCGTTACTCGTTCTCTTCTGATACCATAAAGGCTGAGAAGGTATTGTGACCTGACATAAGTCACTTCCTTCTTTTGTGATATAATATCTGCCACTTCTTTTTATCAGAAGAAAAGGACTCTCCTTAGCAAACTCTTCCAGAACAGGTATATTAGCATATAGGTTATCGGGAAGAATCATCTCCAGTCCACTTCCCAGCCCCGCTCTTATGCGGGAAACCAGGCGAGCATCCTTTCCCAAATCGCAGGTAGGGTCAATCCTCATACCTTTGCAAAATAGTTCCAGCTTCAATATTCCTGGATTTAACTTTTCCAATTGCTTGTTCATCTCAGTTAGCTACCCGAAATCTTATTGGTTTTCCGTCCATCTCTTC
>SDBT01008041.1_pt1 | contig 17282 bp, 17 predicted proteins | sample 2277101 | NCBI WGS metagenome assembly SDBT01 (sample SAMN10404973, study PRJNA504765) | marine sediment metagenome | isolation source: marine sediment core GS10_PC15, 103 cmbsf | place: Arctic Ocean: Southern Knipovich Ridge | collected 2010
CTCGCTGTCTAGGTTCTACGGACGAAAACGGGGACGTTATACCGAAATGCTACCTTGGCTGCCTGTACAGGGGAAGGCTGGTTCTTTCCGGCAACCCCGCCTATCCCCATCAGTGGTATATGTCAAGACAGGCAAATCCTTTCGACTGGACCTATCTCGCCAACGATTCTCAGACCCCCGTGGCCGGCACCAACGCCGATGCGGGTGAGCTTGGCGATATAGTCAGGGCCCTTATACCGTACAAGGACGACTACCTGATCTTCGGATGTGCGGCAACGATATGGGTAATGCGAGGCGACCCGGCAGCCGGCGGCTCTCTCGACGAGATAAGCCTGACTACGGGAATGTTCGGGTCAAGGAGTTTCTGTTGGGACGGAAGCGACAACTTATACTTTTTTGGTGCAGGCGGGATATACAAGATACCCCCGGACTTTGGGCCTCCTGTCAATATCTCCGCGATAACCCTGCCTTCTCTTATTGGAGACGAGGCGGCGGACCCAACTACGCACCGGATTTCCATGGGGTTCGACAGGGATAGGCACGGCATTGTAATAGCGGTAACAAAACTCGCCGACGGAACAAACTCGAACTACTGGTACGACCTGAGAACGGGCGGGTTTTTCCCCGAGACTTACCCTGAAGAGTGCGGTGTATATGCAATGCACTATTACGCCGCGAACGACCCGGATTTCAAAGGTTTGCTTTTGGGGTGCAAGGATGGATATATTCGTGAATTTAACGATGCGGCTAAAGACGACGACGTCGGAGCGAGCGATCAGGCAATCGACAGCCACGTATCCCTCGGCCCTGTCCCGATGAGCCCGGACCCTGACAGCGAGGGCAAGCTAACGTCACTGACGATAGTTACCGGAGAAGACACCGATAGCATAGGCTATGAGTTATACAGAGACGACACAGCAGAATCCCTGATTGACGACATGGCCGCCGAGACCAATCAGTTTATTACCGGCACGATAAGCGCACCCGGCAGAGTGCAGAGATTGAGGCACCGGGTCAGGGGTCTGTTTTTGGGTGTCAGGTGCGAAGCTGCCGCTTCGACAACGACGTGGAATATAGAGAAAATAGTCGGCGAAATAAAACCGGCAGGCTCAAAGTAATAAGGAGAACTAAAATGGCATTTTCATTAAGCTTGGCTAAGATGTTTGCCTCACCGGGCATGACGACATCAGGCAGCTCTTTCTATAGCCCAAAACCGAAACCGGCGAAGCAGGATACGAGTAGCTTTTACGACTTTAACTTATCTAAGCCGCGAGAGCTCGTGATTGATGTGGCTGCGTCTGAGATGGGAAAGAAATCCGCACCGGCAAGTGGCGGCAGCTACCCGACTTTCCAACCAAGCTACGACCCTAACTACAAGTCCCCCGAAACAAGCAGTTCCAGACAACCCAATTACTCTCCGCAAGTAACGACCAGTAACCCCGGTTGGGGGAGCATCGGCAACTATTCGGAGGGCTACTCGTCCGGTGGAGCATCAGATGCGTATATGAACTCCATACTCAGTCAGTATAGTCAGGCCAACGCTCAGGCGAGGGCTGCGAACGAAAAGAGGTACGCAGAGGCCAAGGGCATCTACGAGGGCGTGCAGGAAACTTACAAGCCGGGCGGGGCGTTCGGTAAAGGGCAACTTGCGCAACTTGAAAGGGGCCGAGGAAGAGCTCTCGCGGGAGCAGAGCAGGGCCTTGTAAGTAGCGGCCTGTACGGAACAACCTTGACCGCCGGCTTGCCGAAGAAATGGGAAGAGGAAGTTGGCGTCCCAAGCAGACTCGATATAGAAGAAAGACGCATGAGTGCATACGCCCAAGCAAAGCTCGGCACCGCGGGCCTCATCGAGAGAAGAGAGGATACGTACCCTGACCTCGCGCTCATGGCACAACTAATGCAGCAGGGAAGTTCGGCATAGGAGATTTACGTGAGTGGCCTCGGATATTCATTTAGAAATGGTGACTGGGAGAGACTGCGACAGATTATACAGCAGTTGGCCTCCCTGCGATTCGGCCCTGAATCCACGCCTATATTCGCAGGGCTTACGCTCACAGATTCGCTCGCGCTGAGCTACCTCACCCCCGGCAGCGTTCTGTTTGCCGGCACCGGTGGCACAATTAGCCAAGACAACACGGGCCTGTTTTACGACGACGCGAACAACAGGCTCGGCATAGGGACGAGTAGTCCGGAAGCAGAACTTCATATTGAAGATTCAACAGGTTCTGTGGAGTTGCTTCTGCAATCATTAGCAACTTCAGATGCAACAATAAGAATAAGAAACGGTTCGAGTAGTAAATGGACTTTTGGAAATGATGCCTCAAATGATGAATTTATAATTTCAACAGGCTCAATACTGGGAAATCCTAAATTAACAATATTACAGGGTGGCAAAGTTGGCATTGGGACAGGGGCAACTGCTCCAAACGCTCCATTAGAAGTTAAAGGTGCTAAACCGGGAGTGGTCGGCGGGCATCAAAGTGGTCAGCTTCAAGTTACTGGCACAGGAGGTGAATTTTATTGTGCAGTTATTACAGGGCATAACTCTTATGACAGCGGCTCTGGGCCAAATACACAGCTTTGGTATCTTGGAAGTACATCATCAAGCACACACGATGACATTGCTTTTATAAACCGCCGAAATGCAGCAATGCACTTCAGTACAAATAATGCGACCAGAATGACTATTGATGCTGCTGGCAACGTCGGCATCGGACTTACTACAGTAGATGCCAATTATAAACTTATTGTTAGGCGAGCAGCCGACATAAATCTTGGTGTTGGTCTTCAAGAAACTGAGTTGGCGATTGCGGCATTTAATGATGCCATATCTGCTAATATTCCAATGAGATTTTATGCTTCTGAATTTAACCTTTTGAATGGCAAAGTAGGTATCGGCGTAATTGACCCTGACACTAAACTTGAAATCTTTGATACAGGAACCCAACTCAAATTAAGTTATGATGCTGATAACTATACGACTTTTGCCACAGGCTCAGACGGCGACCTCACTATAACCACGGTCGATTCCGATGGGGCGGCAGGGGACATAACATTAGCCCCCGACGGAGACGTCAAGTTTAGCTCAGGAGTATTTCTCGTATTCGACAAGGCCTCCGGTAACGGTATTAAGGTCGATACAACAACTCCGACGTTTGGTTTCGCAGATATAATTGGAGACCAGTTCTCAAAGAATACTGGCGCTACAAAACCAACTTTAATAGCATACAACGGTGCCGTAGACGGGTGGCAGTTTGCCAATGGCGACGAAGCCTTTATGAGCTTCCACATCCCACACGATTACGTAGCAGGAACAGATATACACCTGCATATTCATTGGAGCCAAAACGCCGCTGGCGCTACTGGCGGAACTGTTGATTTCAAATACACCGCTATATATGCCAAAGGACATAACCAAGCATCGGGGTCAACATTTACAGCAACGCCCATTACTGCAACTTTTTCGAGCATAGACATAAACGACGGCGCGTCTGGACTAAACCAGTACCAGCAATTCTTGACAGAAGTTACAATATCAGCGGCGGCGGCTACGGCTGCGTTGTTCGACAGAGATGACTTTGAGCCTGACGGAGTTATAGAGCTAACTTTCGAGATGGTTACTACGAACTTAACCGGCACCCCCTCGCTCCCGTTCGTTCACTTCGTAGACATACACTACCAGACTACAGGGCTTATCGGAACCAAATCGAGGGCACCAGATTTTTACGCTTAAGGAATTAAATGTCTCATTTTGCTACATACGAATACACTGATTTCGACAACACGATAACGTGGAAGGCGAATATGACTATCGCCTCCCCGTTCGTGCTGACGGTGGATACGATTGTGGCAACAACTGTAACGGCGGCGGATGTTGTGGCGACAACCTTTACCGGCGGCAATTTACTAATCCTTGACAACGCAGGGGGGAGCACAAGGTCCTTAGAGTGGATAAACACCGGAGCTACTAAAAACTATTTGAACATCGGCAAGGCCATCGAAATCGGCTTCATCGACAGCCCTGCTATGCCCGGCACAGGTATCACATACATCAGAGCCATTGATTCTAATGGTGGCAATGACTCTATGGTAATTGATGCCCTTGGTGCGGGTGCTCTGTTCTTTAATTTACACGACGGCACTGGCGGGTTTCGCTTCGTCGATGGCGGTGAAAATGACGTGCGGTTATTGATTGATTTTGATGCAACCAACCCGATATTAACATCTAATTCAAATACGATAAGCCTTGATGACAACGCTTTAATAACTACAGGCATCTTTACAGCAGGACAGCTTATCATACCCACAACTGGAGACGCTGGCAATGAGATACTTTTACAACACAGCAACACAACCGGCGGTGATTTAGTCAAGATAGCCACGACTTTCGAGGGGTTTGCGGGCGGCTCAATACTCTTTCAGGCAACGGGGAATTATCAAACAGAATCTGCCAGAGATAGTCAACTTATTTTCAGTACAGCAACTGATGGCGTAGATGCAGGAGCATTGATTCTCACTAGTTCCCAAGATGCCCTCTTCCTACATGATGTAACAGTAACCGACAACTTAATAGTTAATGCAGGGCATACAAAAGACTTTGGTTTGACTTTGATGGGCAGTGTTGCTGTTGGGCCGCTACGTCGAGGCGGTTTTATAGGATGGCAGCCTCTCAGCACAGAAACATCGACCGGCTTTACATATATAAACGTAAACGACCAATTCACTTTGGATTCTGCCCTGCAAAGTTCTCCGACTGATACTGGTAATGCATGGATAAGTTTCGCAGATGGCTCTGCCAGCTTTGGCGGTCATACTATGACAATAAGCGCCGCGGGGGAAGTCACATTTAAGGCAAGTAATGATTCAAGCTCGGTTGCTGACGAGGTAACTCTTGGTGGCTATGAATTATCCGCAGGCAATAGAGCATTGGCGATTAGCCAAGAAGCCGCAGTTGCGGTAGAAACAGATGAGACTAAATTTTCACACAAACTACCAGTCAGGATAAACGGAACTACTTACTATATCATGTTGACTACTACATAGGGTAAAATCATGCCAACAATACCAAGTAAAACAATACCAACAGATAAAGCTGTAAGACTTGCTGCCTACCTTGGTGCAGCCAATTTCGCTGACGTACCAGACATGCTCTGGGCAGGGGTTAAGGTGAGGGTTCGTAACTTCGAGAGAAGTAACAGAAAGAGACGGGCAGGCAATGGTGAAGCGGTAGAAGCTGCAATTGAATTTGATTTTGATTAGGAGAAATATAATGCCGAAAAATAAACCGTATCCGAACGAAGACTATCGGGCGTTTTTGAAACGCATATTAAATCAGGCACAAACGAGGACCGCTGCCCCTGCGGCCAAGGCCAAAGCCAAGCCGCTGAAGAAAAAGAGGCGTCGGCTCTTTAGTCGCAGGAAGAAAAAGAAAAAGCCTTACGCCACTACGCGCACAAAGAGCATCAGCCGGCAGGCGCGCATGAGTATGACCAAAGAGGACTTGGCCAAGTTCAGAGATAAAAAGAAAAGGAGATAGTCATGGGCTTCAAAATTGATTACACGCCGGTTGCCGCCGTTGGTGAATTGGCAGTCAGGGCAGGCCGGGCAGAGGCGGCGATACGTAACGAGCAGAACAATCAGGCCATGGCCCGGCAGCAGGCGCAAATTGCGTCGCAATATGAACTGGCGCAGTTGCAGAACTCTACTCGTATGGCCGAGGCTAAGTTCCGCGCCGAGACCGATAGGCTTGGGGCAGAGCAGAGCTTCCAGTATCAACTGCAACTTCAGGACCAAAAGGCGCAGATCGCTATGGGTCAGGCCCTTGAGAAGTACGATCAGGACATGCGCAAATATAACATGGCTATCGACGAGGTCAATGCAGCCGACTATCTCAACGACAAAGAAAAAGAGCAACTCAGGATGAGAGTGGCAAGCAAGTTCGGTGCAGGACTGGACCCGAAGTCGGGCTCCTCAAGCACAATGCAGAACTACTACGACAAGACCGCAGCTAAGATGCGCATTATAGACCAAGTCACAAACGACCCGTCAATGAACGAGCAGCAAAGGGAAGCCTACTTGCGGGCAGCCGGGATAACCCCGGGCGATTTGGCCAAATCTGCAAGGACAGTGGACACCGAGAAAATAACTGGCCTGACGAGGGACCTGAAGAACGCCTCCGCCTATATGGACAGGAAATTCAAGTGGTCAACTAAAGGCCGGAATCATTGGGAAGTGCGAACCCCGGCAGGTAAGTTTGTAAGGAAGGCTACCGAGGCAGACCTCAAAGAGAAGACGCAGCTTGAGGCTACGATGATTCTTATTGGGGACGAGATTGGCCGGCTGCAATCCGAATCGGTTCAGATGACAGCTATCGAGGCTCAGGCCCCGGCCAATGAGGCCATGGCGGCGATAGAAAAGATAGCGGCAGGGAACCCCGCCATTATGAACGCTTGGCAGACGGCGGCATTGCAGGGCGTAACTCCTCAACAGTTCCTTGAGAGGATAAAGTCGAGAGAATCAAGGCAGTTTTCAAACGAAGAGATTTTGAGCTTGGGCGCTCGCTAAGGAGCAGTTATGAATTGGGAACAAATGCTTGACGAGGCTTTGGATGCAGGGCCCTCCCGGCCCGAGGCCGAAGAAGGTGCCGACTGGGCTATCATGCTCGATCAGGCTCTTGACGAGACCCCTGCGTTTGCAACTGAAGAATATGCTGAAGGCGAAGTTGTCAAAGGCGAATCGTTTTCGGAGCAGGAGATCGCGGAAGAAGAAAGGCGAAAGGCTTGGGAGAATCTTCGCGGCGAGATTCTGATGCCGCATATAAAAGACGAGCGGTCGCTTATGCAGGCCCCCGGGGGCTTTATGGGGCAGGCGCAAATAAGAGAGCGGCCCGGGAAAACGCTCGCTCAGCGGGACGAGGAAAATGAGCAGGCCCGTCAGCTTCAGCAATATTACGATGAGCACCCGGAAGAGGCACCACGGCAGTACGCTAATTGGGTAGATGAGTTTGGCCGCAACCTCGCAAGCGGAACATTAAATGTCGCAAGCGGCATATCCGGGACATTGGCGGCAGTTTCTCAGGATGCCCTGTTTGACCATAAGCTGCTTGAGGCGGCATCGTGGCAGATGAGGGAATGGGCTCAAGAAGGACCACTGCGAGCCTCGGAAGGCAAAACCATACCCGGCTATGTGGCGATGGCGGCAGGCCAAGCGCTGCCTTATATGGCGGCGGCGGCCTTAGCTGCAAAAACAGGAGGGGCCCTGTTTCCTAATTACGCCGCCTTCGCCCAATCTGTCGGGGCCTTTGGGGTGGGTTTTGCCGTCGAAGGCGACAACGCCTATAAGGACTGGATAGAGGCGGGCGGCTCAGAGGAGGGTGCCGAGATGGCCCGGTTTGTCGTCGGCGGTATCAACGGTATGATAGAGCAGTTGCAGGTCAAGCAGTTATTTAAGTTCGCAAAGTCAGGCCCCGGCTCGCCGGCGGCTGTCGCCAAGCGAGCGTCAGAAAGCGTGCTGTCTCGAATCAAAGGAACCGTAAGCTATAAAACCCTAAAACACATGCTGACCGAAGGTGTCGAGGAAGCCCTTCAGGAGACTACGAGTATCGTTGCACAGTCTTATGTTGAGCCGCAGGACATTTACGAATCACTTCAGCGCATCGGTCTCTCAGGTCTTGGCGGGGCAACTGTCGGCGGCCTGCTCGGTTGGGGTGGAGCGGTGAAATTCAAGATACAAACCAAGCTCGGGCAGACGGCAGAGGCCGACGCCAATAAAGCCGTACAGAAAATACAGGCCCGGGCAGAAAAGGCCGACAAGGCGCACCCAGAATGGACCGACGAGCAGAAGGCAGCCGAACTTGACACTATAATCAAAGACGAACTGCCTGAGATGGCCGGGTTCATGGAAGAGAGGAAGGCGGCTATTGAGGCGGAGGAGGCAGTAGAGGGGGAAGGTGAAGCTGAACTTGGGGCCCGAATAGGACCGGAGGTACCGTTTGCTGTAGTCGAATACACCAAGGCCGGTGAGAGGCTTGGGACGGTAGATGAATTCGAGACTCAAGAGCGGGCCGAAGCTATGGTTGACGCCAAGATGACTTCGCTCGGTAAAAGAGAAACCGTATTCCGTGTCGAGCAGGAGGGGAAAGCATTAGAGCCTGAAGTCGACGAAGAGGGTTTTGTGGAATTCTTAAGCGCGACGCCCGAGGGGCAGCGAGAACGAGTGGCCCAGCAAGTCAAGAGGATGCAGCAGCGAGGGGAACTGGAACAGCAAATATCTAATATACCGTGGGCAAGAGAATCCGTAGAGCAGACGATAGCTAAAGAAGAAAGCCCCGAGGTCAGCGAAAAAAGAGCACGTAAATTTGTAGGAGATGAATACTATGACAAAGTCGTCGAGCAATTCAAAGAAATCTCAAAGAGCCTTGGCCGCGAAGTCAGGCCCGTCTTCAAAGAGCAAGGCAGTCTTACCATTGATTGGGCTAAAAGGCGTTTCAGGGTTAGACTATCTAAAGATGGAGCTCAAGACCCGAGGGTTCTCGCCGAAGAATATTACCACATAGTCTACGAGCTCATGAAGACAAGGAAGCCTGACGCAGCCGCGGCATTTGAACATTGGCGAGGCATTGTCGTCGAGCATGGCTTGGACCCGACAATGTTGCCAACGGAGATATTTGCCAAATTGATGACGATTGAACGGTTAGAGCCCGGCTATACGCATATGCCCTCTGAAGTAGTAAGGGCCGCGGGCGAACTGTTTTCGTCAAGCGCCGAATCTTTAAGCGAAGAAGAGTTTGACCGAATAGTTGAAAACTTAGGGCTGGTTGCCAAGGGTGACGTTGCCAAATCTATCGAACCCGGCAGGCGAAAGACTAAGCGCAAGTACGTAATCAAAAAGAAAACCACCAAGAAATCACAGATCGCCCGGGCGACCGGCATGGAGGCTCAAGAAAGACTCGTCCCTGAAACCGAGGCCCTTAAGGGCAGAGAGAAGGCGGCGGTCCAAGCGGCGGCCCAAGCTCACAAAGCCGCTATCGCAGAGGCGAAGGTCAAGCTCGATCAGTATAAAAATAAAGTAAAGTTCGACAACAAAATAAGAGCCGAGCTCCGCAAGATGGTACAGAAGTATCTGCCAATGGAAGAGCGGGGCAGGATGCTGACCGCCGTCGAGACGGCCAAGAGCGGCAAGAGCTTCGCCAAAGGATTAGAAAGGCTCGCCAAATATGTCGAGGCTGCCGACAAAAAGCGGGCCATAGGACGTCTCAAGAAATTCAGCTCGCAGATGAAGAAGCGTCACGGTCGCAAGGGCGGAGGCTTTAAGCTGCTGCCGCGGTACGAAGAGAGGATGATGGCTATTCTCGATTCCTTTACGGTAGCAACGCCGAGCACCGATAAACAAATGGACATTGCCGCCTTAAGAGAGCTGACCAAAGAGGCCGAAGAGAGGGCGACGGCTCAGGAACTTACCAATCCCTACATCGCTTACGGTTTCGATGCGGCCTTGGCGAAGACCGACGCAGTCCTTAAGACCCAAGGTATCCGTGGCCTTGACGCAGGTGCCATCGACAAAATAGCCGACGCCATACTACTGACAGAGTTCGGTCACAAAATGGAGCGGATGCTCATTAACAAAGATAAGTCCGAGAAGCACGAAGACGCCCGGACCAAAGCTATCGGTGAGGTCGAAAATGCTTGGGGCCCGGGGATAAAAGAGGGCGAAGTTATAGACACCGGCGATCTTCCTAAAAACGAGGCTTGGTACAGCGGTCTCTTCGGAAGGAAGCACGCTAACATAGATACTCTATCAAGAGTAATCAGCGGCATGAAAGAGGGCAAGGTCTGGGAGTATATCTACAAGGGCCTGCGGGACGGCCGCAAAGATCAGTATAGCCATCTGCGACTGATGAGCCAGTACGTCCAGTTGCGTATGCAGCAGGAGGGTGTTTCCGATAAGGATTTGTCGGAGATAAGCAGGATGGCAAAAAGGATTTCACCGACAACTCAGAGGCTCATAGATAAAGCCAAAGGCAAAAGGAAAGTCCCCGGTGACACGATCAGCGTAGAAGTGAAGCTCGACAATACCGATGCACCCGTCGTAATGTCTGTTGGCGAACTGATGGATATTTACATGCACACCAAGAACCCCGATAACTATAAGGCCCTGACCGGGGAGCAGGGTTTCTCGCTGCACGGCAAGATTACGCTCGCCGAGCTGACTGACAATGACGCAGAAATATTGGTAAAGGAACTTGATAAATACCCGAAGGCCAAGAAGGTCGCCGACATCATGGCAGAGGCCCTCGACTATCAGCAGTCGCAGGTCAATATAGTCTCGATGGATATAGTCGGTTATGAAATAGCGCAGGTGGCTAACTACTGGCACATAAAGCGGAAGGTGCCCAAGAGCCTCAAGGGTTCCGGTCAGGAGTTTGCCGTCGAGACTATAGAGAGCCGAAGCCATTGGAAGGAGCGGACGGGCGGGCCGCACCCGCTGATAATCGGCGACGCACTCAAGAGTTTTCACGACTCCATTGCAGTCGGGGCGGAGTACATAGGCATGGCCGCTCCGATGCGAAACGCTAACATGATGATCTCGGACAAGGAACTCCAAGATGCCGTTAGGAAAAAAGGTTACGAAAAAGAACTCGATACCATCATCAGGATTATTAACCGGGCCACGAGTACGAGGAAAGAAATATCTTGGCTCGAAAAAGCCGTCGGTAAATGGACCCGGTCGGTAACGAGAAGCATCTTCGGGCTAAACCCAAGGCTTGCCGTTCAGCAGTATTTCTCTGTCTTCCTGCTCGCAAACGAGGTTGATAAAAAACACTTAAAAGCGATCAGGTTCCGTGAAAACAAAAGCATCTTGGCGGAAATCGAAGAATACTCCTCTCCCCTATGGCACAGGTTTCAGGGCCACATCGGAAGAGAGCTTGGTGACGCTATGCAGACCGGTGCGGTGATGCAGTTCTTTACCGGTAAAGAGGCCTACATCAACAAGCCCACGTTCCTCGTGCGGAAGTTCGACCGGCTCGCGATCATGGATGTGTGGCGAGTGGCCAAGTCCGAAGTCGAGGCGAGAGAAGGTGCTCCTTCCAAGGGCAGCTTCGCCTATTGGGAAGCGGTATCGTTGCGAGCAGAGGAACTTGTTACGAGAACTCAGCCGACATGGGACCCACTTGATCGCTCAGAGATAGGCGGCACTACGCAGCCGCTCGTCAAGGCGATAACCATGTTCCACTCCCAAAGAGAGAAGCTCGTTCAGATGATGATGTCTTCTCGCTATACCTACCTCAACAGCTCCCGAACAAAAAAAGATTTCGGCAGAGTGGTTAGGACCTACGGCCTCGTTGCGGCTAACTTGGCAATGGTGGCGGCGTGGAAGAATATTTGGGACAGGCTCATTATGAGAAAAGAAAAAGACTATAAGGATTTCATAACAGACACACTGGTCTCGGTACCGGGCATGTTTTACTTTGCCGGGCCGATGGCTCGGGACGTGTCCCAAGCGCTCGTCAGGCAGGCGAGGGGAAGGAAGCCCTATACGATAGGCGATGTGCAGCTTCCTGCATTTAGGATTCCTCAGATGGTTTCGCTTGCATCGTATGAGTTTGGCAAGTATCTTATTATGACACAGAACCCTGACGCTGACGCCGAGGATATGGCCAAGCAATTAAACAAAGCATTTGGTAGAGCGTTCGAGGCGTCAAATTATGTATACGGACTGCCCCTTCTGGAAATAAACAAGATTAGAAAAGCATGGCTAACAGAACAGGAGTAACACAATGGAGACCTACAACGTTATTTTCGGATTGATAGGGTTGATGTTTATGTCAATCATCGGCGTCTACGCGTGGACATTCACGGTTTACCGGGACACCAAAGAGTCTTTGGGCAAAGTGTACAAAGCAATGAACGCTGACTTTGTGCGGGAGAAGGTGTGTAATACCCTACACGAATCCCTAAAAGAAGACGTCGCCGAGATCAAGGCCGACGTCAAGCAGTTACTTGCTAAATAAAAGCGGCGCGCCGGGAAGGAGAACGAACCCGACGCGCCTGTTGTGCTAACGTGCTGTTAGCCACTGTGTGGAGAAGATGTATAAATCTTCGATGTTAGTAACATAATCGTCGTTCAGGTCGCAGATTAAATCATAGTCGTTACTGAACACGTCTTTGTCGAAAGCGGCTGTTAGTATGGCGAGGTCTTTCCCATTAACCCATCCATCAAGATCAAGGTCGCCGGACAGCTCGTTCCTTATAATATCCAAGTGCCCGCCGTCAGGTACCCATATAAGTATAACCTTTTCACCGTCCGGGGATTGAGTTACGCCCTGCTCGCCGATGCTTTCCATTGGTATTACATAATCGGAGACGAAAAAGTCCAGATTGGGTTTGCTGCCCCAGTAATCTATATGGACGGGGAATCTTGAGGCCTCTCTGCCGTCGGCGTATCGTGAAATCAGTACAGCCGTGTGTCTCGCGGCATAAGAGGCCGGCAGATCGTCGCCGGTAACTGCGATGAAGTATGCGTAAGGTGCAGAACCCGCCGCCAACGAGGCCATGTTTTCTTCCGTTGGATTATTAGGGTCCTCTATCCAATGCAGGGCAAGCTCATCTTCAACAAGGAACCACGCCCAACTGTCGTGGAGATAGCTCCAACCAAAACGATACCAACCCAAGGAGGTAACATCGTAGGTTGGTTCCGGCGGGCTGTTGGGGTCCATCCCTAACACATGCGACTCTGAGGCGCTGTCGAAGAACACAAGGGGGGCCGCCGCTTTCTTTTTCATAGCTTTCCACTTATCCTTTTTGGGTTTCTTAAACTTCGCAAGCACATCTTCGCTCAAGGTCTGCTCGTTAAGATTGGTGGACATGCTCATGCTGCCCATCGAGCCGAGGCTTGAGTACGAGTTCCCGAAACTGCCGCCATGAGGCAAAAAGAAATCTTGGCATTGGGCACGAATAAAATGGCAATAGCCATACGACTCCATGTCGCCTGAGTTCCTGCGTATCTTAAACTCAATATCTACAACAGTATCTACCATCGTGTCGCAACCGCCCGGCCATCGGTACCCATACACAAGGTTAGGCTCAGGCGGCTCGATTCCCGATAGCGGGTCGCCGAGGCCGATAAAAAAGAGGCACTCACCGTCAATATTAGTCCTGCCTTTTGCCGTCCTGTCGTCGTAATCCCAATCGCTACCACCCTCGGGAAGCACGGTAACGTAACCATAATCCATTCCATTAGGTGCGGTGTCCTTGAAGATGTTGTAGTCAGGCCCGGCAGCACTAAAATCGTTCAAGTAGCACTCGACACGTATCCCGGCAAGCGGGGTCCCCGCCAGCGTTTCCACGCGTACAATGAAACCGAAAGCCGCCCCATATATCTCAGAGCCGCTCTCGTCGGGCTCGACTCGCCACACATCAAACGTCCAATCGGGGTAAGACGGAGGAGCCAACATCGTAACGCCGAATTCATTGCACATCCTCGCGTTAGGCGACTGGGCGTCGCAGCCCCACATCACGGCGACGATAATAAAAAGAATTGCCGCCCACACCCATATCGTAACAACTTTTTTTGTTTCAACTTTCATCCTTTGGCTCCTTTCTCTAAACATTTTTCCAATCTATTTGCCAATTCTTGATAAGCGGGAGTTCGTGGGTCGGCTTGAAGTTCCCCGTATCTGGCAAGTTCTCCCCTGATAATGGCTGTTTCTCGCTCAACTAATGCTACCAACGCCTCGATTGGGAATCTTTCTAAGTCTGTCATTCTTTGGCTCCTTTCTGTTTTAGGGCTTGTTCGCATTGTTCAATAATAGCTGAATACGCTGTTGTCCCAGAAGCATATCGAGCATATTCCAATTCTTTTTTAGCGTCAGTCAAAACTCCTCTCAGCCTATCCCTCTCGGCCTTGAGTTGCTCGTATAGTTCCTTTAGATGTTGAGCTGGGCTTGCGGTCATTTGGTAATTTTCAACCTTGGCCTTGAGTTCGGCTATTTCCTTATTTAAGCCTACTATAACATCCACTGCGTTTATGTTTCCCATTACTTTATCCTCATTTTCTAAAATTCAGGTGTTTCAGTTTCTACCCAACCATTCGCCAATGCCCACTTGTATAATCTGCGAGGCGATATTCTCATCCGTGGATTCAGCAAGGCATAATAACAAGCCATTGAGCAATACCAGTGGTCAAGCCATTTTCCTATCCAGTCTCCGAGTTTGCCAAAAGGAAGTAAAAAGTGCAGCACAATTCCGGACTTGAAATATGGGCGGCCCAATATACTCCGCTCCCTGCGTGTCATACGGTCTATCTCGCCAAGGGTAAAGCTGTTTACGAGCGTAATCCATCTGTCCGGGTGTTTCAATACCTCGCTTGCCAGAGCATACCTGACCCCCTTAGATTCGTCCCTCAACGTGGCGGAAAAACAAAATTGCCCGTTTTGCTTTTCTACATGCGACAACGGCGGAGTACCTCTGTTGAATATCTTTGTCCAGCCCGCAATAAGATCGTCAAGGTGTGCGTCGTCTGTTTTATCGGCCAGATAAAAGTGTAAATATACTATTTCCTTACTCATTTTAGCCTCCGGTTCTTTTGCCAAGCATTAGATGAATCGGCAACATTGGAATCAAACATATCCATAGGTCAATTTTGACCCTCAGTGTTCCATACCAAATTTTCTTATACTCAGGATGTTTTACCCAATAACAACCAATCCATAAATCTTGGGGTTTAAATTCAAATTTTATTACCATTCTATTCACCGCCTTTCTCGTGCTCCTCATCGTGGCAGTCCTCACATAGCGGGTATTGCGGAGCTCGCAAAATCTCTGTTTCAATTAAATCTATAATTTTCTCCCATTTATCTTCTATCGGCGGGTCGTGATGGACTTGTATCTTAACTTCACGTCCCTTGGCCTTGCTCTGCTTAGCCTGACACTTCTTGCATCTATACCCTGTCGACTTCAGGGCCGCCGCTCGCTCCCTCGACCTTAGCCATAGTTGCCTGATCGCTGCCCTGATCTTGCTTCGCGGGGTGTTTGGTTTCTTTCTGCCCATCCTTGGCGTCTCCTTTTGTTAATGGGGGGCGAAAAAGATTTTTTCGCAGGGTTCTTTTCAGGGCCCTTTTCAGCCTCCACTTGAGCCATCGGCTTCGCAGCTTTGTCGTAGGCCGATGCTTCTTATAAAATTTTGGCCAATCCTCTCTCATTGTACAATCCTAGAAAGGTATTTCGCTATCTAAATCTTCGTCCACGTCAAAGGCCCTCTTAGCGACAGGCCCAGAGGGCTCGGCAGCTTGCGGCTTGACTGCCTCGCCTACGTCCTGAGCCTTTGGCTCGGCTACAATCTCTTTCTTAAGGACAGATATTGCCTTGTCAGGGGGTGCGACGACCACGGGCGATTCCGAGGCCTTCTGAGCAGCGTAAGCAATTTTCCTTGCTTGGGCCATCTTTATCACATCGTGAACGTGCATATCGACGAGAACTTCAAACTCGCCGCTATGCCACTTTTGAATCTTCGTTATCATACAGTTGGCCCGGTGGACATCGTCGGTCATATCGCCTACCGTCGGCACAATCGGCATAAAATAGCCCGGTTTGTGGGCCCTGCCGGCCTCGGTGCACATTATAAAGACCCTTGGCTGTATCATACCACGCACCTTTCCATTAAGGTCTTGGTGCTCTTTATCACTGATGCCGAATAGCGATGGCTGTCCTTGGGGACCCTGAAAGCCGCCGGGGACGCTATCTCGCACAATTCACGCATAGTCGTCCACCTAACCCGGGCATACCCGCCAAAGGAACCCATTTTGGACCTAACCAAGTCATGTTCGATCAGGTCTTTCAATATCCCTCTGACGGTAGTTCCGTGTATGCCGGTCATCTCCGAGATATACTCACTGTAAATATAGGTGTTCTGTGTCTCAGAGATTACTCTCAGTATTCTCATCATCTTGTCCAGTTTCGGGCACACTATCATTTTCAGCTTTCTCCTCATTAGGTTCCGCGGCCTCAGGCTCCTCTACAGGGGCAACCTCAGAGGAATCAACCTTTTTTATCCGCTTCTTTAGGCCCTCGACGCCAACGGCCACATCTTCAGCAACCTCGCTGCCGCCCTCGAATTGGGTATTGTCTGCCTCAAAGGCATTTGCCAACTCAGGCGATAGCGGCAGGTACTTGGCGAGCCGCCTGACGACGGTCTTGCGTGCCATTTCGCCGAAATCCGTTACCCAAGGCCCCGAGCTTTTGGCCTTAGAGCGGGCCTTGATCTTATTGACGTCGCTGATCGTCATAAATTCAAGCTGCGTGGAGTCATCGGAAAGTTCCGCTATCGCGTAAACACACTTAATCTTACCCCTGTCGCCGTCAATGTAAGGCTTGTGGCAGCATTTCTGTTCGAGGCCGAGGGCGAACTCGAAAGTGTCTTTTTCGTACACGATCTGAGCCTCAATACGCTTGATCTGCTTGGATTGCCGGGCAAGTTTGATAAAACCGCGGTATCCGGGTATGAATTGACACTCCCGGTTGCCGGACTTGTTATTGCGGAACGGAATCAAGTAGCCCTCGCCAAGCACCCCGCCGGTACAGTCAAGGCCAAGCTCGGCTGATTTCATAATCGACTGCAACAAAGAGGCTTGCGTACACTCATAGAGAGCCGGGGCCCTGCTGCAAGCGATAAGGGCTATCTTGACCATTTTTGCGGGGGTTAAATGCTTGGGGAGCACAACCCTGAGGGCCTCAGTAAACTTTTCGGTGTTCAAGAGGGACTCGATTTTGCTTTTCTTTGCTAATGCTGCTGTTACCATAATTTAAGCCTTTCTTACTCTAAGAACCCTGTATTCGGACGGCTTTACGCTGTAGCCGGCCCTGTTTTGTTTGAAATACGTCAATAACCGGCCATCTGCTAAAGAGCCGGCCTCGGCTATCCCGAGCCTTGTCAGTAGGGCAGCTTTTAGGTCGTCTGCTATCCTCTTTGCCCTTAAGGCTTTAGCTTTAGCTTTCTCCCACATCTCAACAGTGGCAAGGGGAACCTCTACGACCTTGTCAGGCACACGCTTAATGCGTCTGAGGTACCTCATTGTCCCATCTACGTTTGTTGGGGGCAAATCGGCCTGTACGTGGCTATGCCAAAAGCTGTCGGCGGCCTCAAGTATGGCAATCTCGACCTCGCTGTCGAGTTTCACGTGAAACATCGCAAAGCCGCGACCGCCTATAAACGCCGGGATGTGGCAAACCTCTGATTTCATCGCCACCATATCCACATGACCCTTAACAAGGTTAAGATCGGGAACG
>SDBT01008042.1_pt1 | contig 17282 bp, 20 predicted proteins | sample 2277101 | NCBI WGS metagenome assembly SDBT01 (sample SAMN10404973, study PRJNA504765) | marine sediment metagenome | isolation source: marine sediment core GS10_PC15, 103 cmbsf | place: Arctic Ocean: Southern Knipovich Ridge | collected 2010
TCACATCACTACCTCGAGTAGGATTCTGGTAATGGTATTATTATTTGTTACTAAATATGTACACAAAACATATTTAAAAAATGACAAAACGAATTTCGTATAGTTTATTTATTAAAAAATTGAATGATTTTACATATGTTTAATCAAATTTATCTATTTTTTCTATATTTTTCATAACATAATCACTATTTAACCCCAATACATTATTTTCTTGTACATTATTAACTAATTAATATTTTTTCAACGCTATCAGCTCAAGTAATTCATCTCGAATACAAGCTCCACAGATACCTAATAAAATTCCTTTTTTTGATTTGTCGATTTTAATACATTTTTTAGCACTTTTAGTTTCATGACAAAGATAACATTTAATATCAGGTTTTGGTTTTAATTTCTTTTGTATGCAATTTTTACACATTGATATTACTAATAGATGTTCAGTCTCATCACATTCTTGGCATTTCGCTACTGGAGACGGTATAGATTCAATAGCGGTATTATTCATACCCAATAATATAGCTGAATCAGAGATACTATCAATTATACTATCAATTATACAAGTTCCAATCAAAACATTTTGATCTGAAGTTACACCCTCTAACGCACTTTCCATTTTATTATATTAGTAAGGATATTTTTTAAATAAAAAATAAATAGAGACTTTCTGTTTCTATCTAACATTATTCTGAATTGATTTAAATTTCATTATTATCATAATAAATTTATGAAATTCATTTTAAAATAATATTTTTAATATTATTTGTAATTTTAAACGAAATATTATAAGCTATATTTTTCCAGTATGAATTTCTTTATAATTCATATAAACAGTATAAATCAGTAAATATACAAAAGTAACTATTGCAAATATGAAAGATAGTAATAAAGGCTCAGTGTCGCGATCATTTTGATTAGTTATTCCTATAAATATAAATATTACAAATAGTCCTATAATCAAGGCCAATGCGACGCCCGAGACAATAGTTCCACCACAATATATAACTAATAAAATAGTTATGATCACTACTAATAACCACAATAAAAATAATGTCCCATACATATCTTTTATTATTTATTATTTTTAGTAGCCAAAAACATTTCGCCATATCCGTTAATATTTTGTATTGTATATTTCATTTCACTTTTGATATAATCAAATAAATTATATCTTAAGCCTTTTTTTACACTATCTGTTGGAGACCAGCTCTCAAAAATAAATGGAGGGTTATTATTTATCTTGAAAGTTTCAGTTGAACCTTTGAGAACTTCCAATTCATGTCCTTCTACATCTATTTTAATAAATCCTATATTATCAAGTTTGTAACTATCTAAAGATCTCACTTCTAATTTTAATTTGGTAACATCTTTTTTATCATTTAAAAGTGTAAATCCATTTCCTCCTCCATCTGGGGATCGAGTATAATATGTTTCAATCCCAGAATGATCAGACAATCCTATTTTATAAGGTTCTATTTTAGAACTAAATCCTTTCAGATAAATGTTGGCACATAAACAATTATATACTTCTGGATTACATTCAAAAGCATAAACATGTTTACTTTTAGATGCTAAAGACCATGCATAAGTTCCAATATGAGCACCAATATCAATAAAATTTTTATCACTTTGAGCGAAAGTATCTCGACACCATTGAATAAGACTCAGTTCAGGTATGCCATCTTTGAAGAACCATAAAGCCGTTTCTGGATTATTAATAAAAAAATGGTCTTTGTTTAATACTTCAAATTTATTTTTAGGTTGAATTAGATACATTTTTAAATGTAATTTGTAGTTTAAAAGGAAATTTGTAGTATAAATATTGTTTAGTAAATATGTTTTTATATACATATTTTGTTATTTCACTCTTAAAGTTATTGTTTCCATTGTCCGACTCTAGGTAATAGAGTAAAGAACTTTCCTGTATGGTTAGGAGACCAGATTAATTCATGATGTAGTTCATTCAAACTAGGTAAATATAAACGATTTTTAAATACTTTTACTACCCGTTTTATACCTTCTGTTCGAAGTATATGTTGATGTCGGATGCTGATTGGCCAAATTTTTTTCCATTTTTCCAATTTATTAGAAAATAGTTTATTATTCCAACAATCTAGTATTTTAAGTTTAGTAAGATCATTTGGGAGAGATGTTAGTTGATTATTCCAACAATCTAGTATTTTAAGTTTAGTAATATCATTTGGGAGAGATGTTAGTTGATTATTCCAACATTTTAGTATTTCGAGGCTAGTAAGATTATTGGGGAGAGATGTTAGTTGATTACAAGAACAATCTAGTTTTTCGAGTTTAGTAAGATTATTTGGGAGAGATGTTAGTTCATTATGAGAACAATGTAGTATTTTGAGATTAGTAAGATCATTTGGGAGAGATGTTAGTTTATTTTCAGAACAATTTAAGTATATGAGTTTAGTAAGATTATTTGGAAGAGAAGTTAGTTTATTATTCCAACAATTCATTGATTCAAGATTAGTAAGACCATTTGGGAAAGATGTTAGTTCATTATATAAACAAACTAGTATTTTAAGATTAGTAAGATTATTTGGGAGAGATGTTAGTTTATTTTCAGAACAATTTAGTGTTTTAAGCTCAATAAGATCATTTGGGAGAGATGTTAGTTTATTGCCAAAACAATATAGTATTTCGAGATTAGTAAGATCATTTGGGAGAGATGTTAGTTTATTACCAGAAAAATCAAGTTTTTTTATCAAATGCTCTTTACCTATCAATTGTTTAGGCCATTCAGTCAATTCTAAATTCTTTATGTCTAACATTTGAGTAGTATCTTTCAACCAAAATTTTATTCTTTGATTTAACAACATTTTTTATTAAAAAATGTAGTATTTATGATCTTAACAATTTCAGTATATTTATTTTAATAGAATTCATTTCTTAAATTATATTTTGTTTAATATAATTCACAATTTTATCACCTAATATCCTAGCTTTCATCTTACCACCACTATAATATCTGATATCCGGTATATTTTCTATATTAAAAACGCTTCCTATTTTTTTAATTGTATCTACATCTACTTCATAAAATTACACGTTTTTATATACATATTTTGTTATTTCACTCTTAAAGTTATTGTTTCCATTGTCCGACTCTAGGTAATAGAGTAAAGAACTTTCCTGGATGGTTAGGAGACCAGATTAATTCATAATGTAGTTCATTCAAACTAGGTAAATATAAACGATTTTTAAGTACTTTTACTACAAGTTTTATACCTTCTGTTCGAAGTATATATTGATGTCGGATGCTGATTGGCCAAATATTTTTCCATTTTTCCAATTTATTAGAAAATAGTTTATTATTCCAACAATATAGTTCTTTAAGTTTAGTGAGATCGTTTGGGAGAGATGTCAGTTTATTCCTAAAACAAACTAGTATTTTAAGGTTAGTAAGATTGTTTGGGAGAGATGTTAGTTTATTACTAGAACAGTCTAGTATTTCAAGTTTAGTAAGATTATTTGGGAGAGATGTTAGTTTATTATTAGAACACATTAGTGTTTCAAGATTAGTAAGATTATTTGGGAGAGATGTTAGTTTATTCCGAGAAAAATCAAGTTTTTTTATCAAATTCTCTTTTCCTACCAATTGTTTAGGCCATTCAATCAATTCTAAATTACTTATATCTAATTCTTGAGTAGTATCTTTCAACCAAAATTTTATTCTTTGATTTAACAACATTTTTTAATAAAAAATGTAGTATTTATGATCTTAACAATTTCAGTATATTTATTTTAATAGAATTCATTTCTTAAATTATATTTTGTTTAATATAATTCACAATTTATCACTTCAAATGATGTTCAATAGAACCTAAGTTAGTACCTAATATTCTAGCTTTCATCTTACCACCACTATAATATCTGATATCTGGTATATTTTCTATATTAAAAACGCTTCCGATTTTTTTAATTGTATCTACATCTACTTCATAAAATTCCACGTTTTTATATTTATCAGATAGTCCTTGATATTCTTTTTTAATACTAAGACAGGCACCACACCATTTTGCATAAAATTTAATGATTATTCGCCTACCACTATTAATAATAGAACTAATTTGAGATGCTGTACTAAGAGTTTTCATTTTTATTATCTGGTAATCGATCTCTGATTTTATATATATTTATTTCTTCTTGGAACTTTTTGATTAAAATTGCTGTTCTATAGAGATCAATATCTTCATACTCATTTACTTCTTTAATCCATTTAGCAGTACATTTCCAACTACAAAACCACCCTTTCCATCCTCCATTGGGTATTGGAGCTCTAACAGAATACCATTTATATTTTATATGATCTTTGCACATCCAACATGATCCTTCAAAGCTACTTGATTCGAGAGTATCTGGATTAATTTCGAAATAATTACATTGGAGCATTCGATCTCGACTATCTTTCATATCATCTTCTGAAGGAAAACGAAAAGGATTTGATGGTCCATATGCTTGAAAGTACACTTTATCTTTTATTTTAATTTTATCTTCCAAAAATGGACTAATTAAATTATATCTTTCAATTGGACTCATTTTAGATATGTGCTTTACCATTTCACCGTAATTGAGTATTTCAATACCATTTAATTCATAGTTCTTTTTAATAAGTTCCAACATTTCATATTTATTCAAAGTCGGTCTATGTTCTTTAGTTAGAGGTTTTATTTTTGATTGTTCAACTAAAGATCCAATTGGCACAACCCAGTCTGGTTTTTTAGCGAATTTTTTAAATTGAGTATCCATAATACCGTTTATAAAATTAATAACCGGATTGTTCCCTAAATTCATTGATTCATTTACTAAAAACTGTAGTTCTTTTTTAGTATAACTGTTCTTATATATTGTAAATATTCTTTTTAATCCAAATGGAATATTAGTTCGACCTGTATTATTATATCTAGTCTCAATTACATCTAACATGATTCTTACTAGAGTGTAGTGTATATAAATTGGAGCTACAAATTCAAGCGCCTTTAATATCACAGTACTATTGAAAAATAGAGATTCGAAAACTGTTAATGATTCTCCTTCTATTTCAATTCCATCTTGTCCCTTGTTAGCAAATTTATATAGTAATATTTTTGCTAAATCAGTTTTGAAATCAGTATTAGAACGATATATTGCATTCAACAATGATCCTAATAAACGATCTGATTGCGCTTGGCTATATTTTTCTATTGGTATATATTTCATTATTTGAGTGAATACATTGAGATTTCCTCTCGTAATGCTATGAACTAATTTTGATCTGATATTAGACATTTTTATTTAGCGGTATAAATAAAAAGTCATTTTTTGAACATATACTATACAAATATAAATTTTAAAAAATGAATTTCATATGATTTTGTAGTACAAAAATAAAAATGGAAAAAACTGGAAAGAAAAATAAATGTGAAGAATGTGAAGTTATCGACTCTTCTGAGTGTAAGAGATGCAAGGCATATTTTTGTATAAAACATATACAAACACATCTTAAAACTAAAATATGTCCTCGGTGTGAAACGGAGAGATGTAATGAATGGTTTGAAGTTATTGGTATTGGTAGTTGGAATCCAAATATATGTTTTTTTTGTAATACATCATCTATGCTTTTAAGTGGTATAGCCAAAAATAAGGTAACTATACCAGATTCAATTAATTTCAAACAAGATATTAAAAATCCAAGAGAATTTACATCAAAAATGATAAAAATATGTTATTCTAATATAATTAGACAATTCGATGAAAATGTTAAGTAAAGATATGCTAATGAATGTAGTTAAATTGTCAAAAAGTTTCTGATTAAACCCTTGAAAATATAAAATACTCACTATAAATGAATTCCGTATATTATATTTATCAAAAATAGAGTGACTAAGTTGATAATTTTAAAATGACACTTAGTGATATAATTGAAAAATTCATGGACGATCCATGGACGATGTCATTAGATATAAAGGGCTTAGGGTTGACCAAATGGCCCAAACAATTGATAGGCAAAGAGAATTTGATAAAAAAACTAGATTGTTCTGAAAATCAACTAACTTATCTCCCAAATGGTCTTACTAATCTCAAAGAACTAAATTGTTCTTATAATAAACTAACATCTCTCCCAAACAATCTTACTAAACTTGAAACACTAGATTGTTATGACAATCAACTGATATCTCTCCCGAATGGTCTTACTGATTTAGAAATACTATATTGTTCTCGTAATCAACTGACATCTCTCCCAAATGATCTTACTCTACTTAGAATACTACATTGTTTTTATAATAAACTAAAATCTATCCCAAATGGTTTCACTAATCTCAAAATACTAGATTGTTCTAACAATGAACTAACATCTCTCCCTAATGATCTTACTAAACTCGAAAAACTAATTTGTTATCGTAATAAACTAACATCTCTCCCAAATGATCTTACTAAACTCAAAATACTATATTGTTCTCACAATAAACTAACATCTCTCCCAAATAGTCTTACTAAACTCGAATACTTATATTGTTCTTACAATGAACTATTTTCTAACGAATTGGAAAAATGGAAAAAGATATGGCCAATCAGCCTTCGACATCAACATATCCTTCGAATAGTAGGTATAAAACGGGTAGTAAAAGTACTTAAAAATCGTTTATATTTACCTAGTTTGAATGAATTACATCATGAATTGATCTGGTCTCCTAACCATCCAGGAAAGTTTTTTACTCTATTACCTAAAGTCGGACAATGGTGATGGTATTATTCAATTTGTAATAACTAAATATGTAAATAAAACATATTTATGTCAAAATGAATTTCTAATAATTTTACAACCAATTAAATAAAAAACTAATCAAAATGTATATCATTACGTATGTAGAAGATAATTTTTTGATCGATACCATTTTGAAAAATATGGGATTCATCACAATAAACGATTGGTTATTCTATTGTATTTTGATTATTGTTTTTATTTTATCTATTAAGGGTATAGTTAGCTTTTGTGTGTGTAGTAAAAAAAGAAAAACTAAAATTGTTGTTCACAATGGTGGAATTCCTATAGATAGTATTACAGGTGACGAAGTGATCAATTTAAATACTGATAATTGAAATATTTTTATCCCAGTAAGGAGCATTGAAAAATAGTTTACCATTCTGACTCGATCCTGGAGAATCTCGAAAATATAGCTTGCCACAATAAACTTAAAAAAATACCTAATATATAATGTTTTTTTCTTTATATATTTTATAACGTACATTCCTCATAGGCAGGCCAGAGTGGTATTTATTTTATTTTTTTGAGTATAGTTAGTCCATTATTATGATTAAAACGAGCCTCCAATACCCAGTCAATATGTTTTTGAAGAAATTCTTCTACTGCAGGCCACAAACCTTTAGTAACTTCTTCTAAAGGAAATCCACTTTCAGTACTTTCTTTTTTACCATCACCCCCATAACGCATTACTTCACCATGAACAGCATCCACAGTTGTATCATGCATAATAATATATTTATTAGTATTTTTATGAAAATGTTCTAATTCTCTTTTAAGTTGTCCATAGACATGCCAAGTATCTATAAAAACCATATCCACTTTTCCAATCTTTAGAAAATCCAATTTTAAATCATTTTCTTGTATAAAATTAAAACTAACTTTATTTTTTTCGGCCACCGCCTTGATATTTAATTCCCTTGAGCAAGGTTGTATATCAACTGAAGTAAGAATTTTATTAGTTTTACAATTATTGATTAAACCTTGGATGAAGGCCCAAGTACTAGTAGGAGTTCTAACTCCACACTCTAGAATAGTCTCACACTCCGTAGCATATTTCCATAAAATAGGAAGATGCTGATAGATATCAGATGTAGTCAATATGCATTTTTGAAATTGTGGTATAAAAGAACTCATTTATAATAAAAAATATATTCTTTAAACACATTTTATACTTATTAAAATGTTTCCTCCAGATTGTACTCTAACAACAGCATGGATTGATGTAACAAAATATAATGATAAATGTATGTCTAGTAATACAGCTATAAATGAAATGGAAGCACTGTTAAAAATACCATGTTATTTGGTTATATTTTCGGATTCGCAATCCATCACTAAGATGAAAAATATAAGAGCTAAATATAAATTGAATCATCTTACTAAATATATACAAGTAAAATTTGAAGATTTGTATTGTTATAAATATTTAGACATAATAACAAAAAATAGAGTTATATATCATCCTACAGCAGACTCTAGAACATGTCCAGCTAGTCACTTGGTGACCATAAATAAAATAGACTTCGTACTACAAACTATTAAAATGAATCCTTTTAATACTGCTAAATTTGGATGGATTGATGCTAATATTAGACTAAAAGCTTCTAAGATGTGTACCAATTATAATGATAACACTTTATTACATATTTTAGATAATATAACAGATAAATTCCACATTCAGATAATGAATGTATGTGATAAAAAATATAAAAAACTAGAAAATAAAAAGGAATATTATGAGAAATATAGATATGTTGTATGTGGTGGATTTTTTACTACAGGAAAAGAAGTAGGAATAAAAATATTAAACAGATTAAAAGAAATTTTCGAGGAAACAACTTTATCTGGATATGGACATGGTGAGGAAATGCTCTATTTAGAAGTAATAGATGAGTTTTATGAGTCTATCACTCGTAGTTATGGTGACTATAAACATATACTCGATAATTTTACTCAAACTAATGTAGCATTCGAGTATATAAACATTATGATATTACAGAAATATTTAAATTTTAAGTATTATAAAGAAGCCTATGATTGCTGTAAACATATTTTAAAAACAATCGAGACTTATAAAGTAGAAATAAACTATAATACATATATATCAATTTTATTCAAATTTTATATTGTTACTTTTTATTATAAACGTGATGAATCTTTATTGATAGTAGATCATATTATGCATCTGGTCAAGCTAAATCCTAAATTTAAGTCCGCATTTGATCTAAATTATACATTTTATATTTCTCAATTTAGCTTTATAAACCCCAATATCAAATATGAACCAATAACAAAAAAGCTAACGAATTTGGTTATATGTGTTTTTGCGTGTGCCACTATTCCTAAATATAAAAATGAAATTATAAAAATAGATCAAACCTGGGGAGAAAGAGCTAGATCTAAAGATGTAGACGTTTTATATTTTCTAGGAGAAGAACAAACTGATTTGATAGGAAATAATTATATATATTTAGAAGGAGTTTTGAATAATTATGAATCTGCCTCAGTCAAACAAAATTTAGGTCTTAAATATGTTCATGAGCACTATAACACTAATTTTGTATTATGTTGTGGAACTGATGCTTATATTAATATAGATAAATTATTAGTAACACTTGGAAGTTTTGATTCAAAAAATAGTTTATATATTGGTGGTCATGGTGATGATAGAATTATAGGATCTAAGTCATATCATTTTCACAGTGGTGGTTCAGGATTTGTATTATCTAAAAATAGTTTTGATCAAATATATCCATATTTGGAAAATTTATTTACAGAATGGACCACAATTTGCAATAAATATAATGTTGAATATTTAAAACCAGCATGTGATGTTTCGATTGCCTACATTTTAGAAGAAAAATGTAAAACCACTACAGTGAGACTCAATGGATTTATAAGTTGTAATCAAAATGGACTAGCTTATAACAACACATATGTATGTTGTGGAGATAAAATAGTCAAAAAAAATATAATTGTATGCCATAGTATGACTCTCAAAGATTTTGATGACTTTACTAAAGAATTGGAAAAAAATAAGTACTATTTGGAAAAGTGAAATCTTATTTAAAAATAACTCATAAAAATGGAGTCTAAGAATATCAGAAAACTGAACGTACCAAATTACAATGAGTGGAAGAAAAATCTACAAATATACATTAAAACTGATTTAGTTAATCGTATTCTACCAAGCGAAGATCCTGGAATTGAAAAATATCGTAAAATAATGATAAGCGATAAAGCTATGAAAATATGGGCAGCGGCATTTACTCATCGTTCTTACAATCCTATCACTGATCAAAACTTTGACGTACTTGAATATCTAGGTGATCGTATGTTGGGTTATGCTTTAGGTGTGTATATGAAGAAAAAATATCCCAAATCAACTGAGGATAATCTGAACAATTTTGATACTTCGTTTGCATCCAGGAAGCCTTTATCTAAAATTAGTATCAAAATTGGACTTTTCGATCATATACTAACAATACAGAATTTAACTACCGAAAAAGAGATCTCAGATGTGTTTGAATCTGTAGTGGGAGCTATTACAAAAATAGGAGATACACTTATTAGTCCCGGACTTGGATTTATGCTTGCTTATAATTATATTACATCTATTTATAACTGGTATGATGAACTTACAATTGAAACAAGAGTGACAAGTCTAACTAATCAGGTAATGCAGGGATATTATGACGCACTCGGTTGGAAGTCTTCGAGCGAAAGTAATGTAAATTTCGAACGTTGGGACAATGATACAAAAACTCTGACTTTATATTTAAATGGTAAAGCTATAAAAATGCTTACTCAAAGAGGAACTCCTCCTGATAATATAGAAGCATATCAAGGCTCAAAAAGAGCAATTCTTGCCACTAGTACTGGACAAACTCATAAAGAAGCAAGCGCAGATCTATATAGGTCCGCACTAAGAACACTTCAATCAGTTTATAAAATTTCTCCAAAAGAAGCTAAAGTTGCTAATATAAGATTGTATATCCAAGATTTAGCGTCTAAAGATGTTATTTCTAGAGATAATGGGGAAAAATTATACAAAAATATCATTGAACGTAACAAAGAATATGATGTAGATTGGAATAAGCAAAAATATATGCAAACTAAAAATGGTAAGGTATACATACTTAATGGCCACCAAACAGAACAAAATTTAGATATAATTTTATATCGAATCGTTTTTGAATCAAAAGAAGATGAAAATCTATCTAAATTGAGATTATTCCAAGCATATGCTAAGTACGGTAAAATAAAAGGATTTGACTACCAATACTATCCCAGTGATGAAAATATATAATTATAGAAAATGAATTTCATATATATTTTTAAGTAAAATTATTACAAAATGAAAAGATGTAAAAAATATAATTAAAAAAAACTATAACTAAAGACTTATAATCGAAAATGTTGTCAATATTAAAAAAATCTATACCTCTTGGTGAAATTCAAGATAGTTCTGTTGGAACTATCATAGAGTCTTATGGACGTATTAGTAGAATCTCTGTTATGAAGAAGTTTTGGTATTTAAAAATTAGAACTATGTATAAAGATGATATCACTCTTGTTGCTGACAAAAGTATTATTAAAGAAAAACCGAGTACTTATAGTGCTATAAAATTTGAAGGAATTGTTTCTGAATCGCCTAGTGGGGATAAAGAGATAAAACTAACAAAAGTATTATATTACAGTTCTTTTGATTCTAAAGACTTACTTATTACCCCTGGAATGTCAGCAGAAGTACTTAGAGGTCTTGAGTCTCAAAGAATGTTAGATCGTAAATATCAATATACTTTTTATATCTATCCTAGATTGTGTAATTATTTACGTACTCTTTCTAAGAAGATGGGTATGCTTGAAATTAGACCTCCGCTTACTACATTTAGTGATTGTGAAGGAGGAGGAGAAGTTTTTAAGATTGTCTCTGATATTAAAGACTTTTATAAAAGAAAAGCATATTTAACGGTCTCTTCACAAGTTGAAGAAGAGACCGCAACTCAAAGATTATCTTCACATACATATGTACTTGCTCGTTCTTTTCGCAGTGACCCATCAAGAACGAGATTTCATGTGTCGGAATTTGATCACTATGAACCTGAATTAGTTTATATAACATTAGATCAATTAATGGATGTAGAAGAATATATCATTAAAGCTTTGTTTTCGTATGTTTTGGAACAAAAAGATATCTACGATCGTTTGGTATATTTAAAATCACCTGTTGCTGATTTAAAATATTGGTCAGATACTAAGTTTGCCAGCATTAGTTATACTGATGCTATTGAAACTCTTATGATGTCAGGACAAGAGTTTCAAGTTAAACCATACTGGGGACTTGATTTAGGGAAGGAACACGAACGTTGGTTATGTGAAAAACATTTTAAAAAGCCAACATTTGTGTATGAATATCCTTCTAAAATTAAATCATTCTATATGAGACAATGTCCTAAGATTGAAAGTGTTAAATTTGGAACACTTCAAGTCTGTGAAGGAGTTGATTTACTAATGCCTGGACTAGGAGAATTATGTGGTGGTTCTACTCGTGAATATCGTTATGATGTTCTTTTAGCTCAAATTAAAGAGCGTGGATTAGATCCAAAAGATTATGAAGAGTATTTATCTTTAAGAAAACAAGGAGGAATACCAACTGGAGGTTTTGGTTTAGGATTTGATCGTCTTATGATGGTTATCACTGGTGCAAAAAGCATTCGTGATGTTGTTCCATTTCCAAGATACTACGGACGTTAAAATAAAATAAAATAAATATATAATTATAGAAAATGAATTTCATATATATATATATATATATATATTTTGAGATAAAATTGCTAAGTGAAACATATATTTTATACTCATCTGAATCTTCAGCAAAGTCGTCTTTTTCTTATATTCCATATGTAACTTCTGGCAATGACACGGATATTTTGGGCTCTTATACCAAAAAAGAAAATGCTAATCGAGAATTATTGTATTTTTTGAACAAAAATGATATGGTTTATCTATGTTACAATGAAGATTTACTTGAAAATTATAAAAATGAAGATAATGACGACTTTGCTGAAGATTCAGATGAGTATAAAGAATATTTCAAGCTTAAAAATATACTATTAGAAGCTTTTGATAAGAAAACGGGTATTTCAGACAATGTGATGGAACAGTGTATCTCTGGATACGAAGATAGTTATTGTTCCAATTACCACGAAGATGGTAATTGGTCATACGGAGTTACAAAAGTGGAACACAAGTGAATTAAATAAATAAATATAAATATGTAAATAAACATATTTATATTATAGAATTACTCGAAATTATATAGAGATAAAGTTAGTAAAATATATTATATATAAAATGTCGAGCATAACACAAGTAAAATTAACTTATAACCAATTCCGATCTAAATTTAAAGGGTTGGGATTGACCAATTTGTCCATTGGTCAAGTATGGTCTAGATTAATACAAAAAAATAAATATATTATGTATATAATATATAAACTTAACTTTTTATGCTTATTGATGCTGAGAAAAATATATTGTATACGATTCGAGTTACTATTGATATCTTTAACAGTGAGCATGACAGATATTATTCGACATGAGATTACTTTTATATCATTAAGAAGATTTGTCCTAAGGATAAAGTTGAATATAAACGTTATACAAGAAAATTGAGAAAAAATATATCAAAAACGTGTTTCTATGGAAAGTTATTGTTCCTTTGATATACACGAAATAGTTTCGAATGTTAAACATGTTAAAATATATATATATATATATATAGTAATTAGTTTACCAAAGTTCTTCCTTATAGAATTTTCATCAATTAAACTCGCTAATAACTTTTTTAACATCATCAATTTGACTTTCCGAGTCTGCAGTATTATTATGAGCATTAATAGTATCTAAAAATGCAATTCTAATATTAAATTCCCACCCATATAATTGGCACATCATATCAGAGTTCACCAAATTACTACCAACGAACAACTTATTTATCAAAATAGTCCATTCGTCTTGATCAAACTTATATCCCATGTTTAGAGATAATAATGCGTGTTTAGCTTTATCTTTATTTGTGAAAACTCCAATCAGTTGGTCATTTCCAGTATCTTCTACAATGTAAACTAGTGGATGTCCGATATCATAGAGTTTTTTGTTCAAAGTTGTCATTATTACAGATTTTATCTATTATCAAAAATATACTTTTCATTTTAGGAGTAAGTAAAACATTTAAATATATTATATAAACTTAACTTTTTATGCTTATTGATGCTGAGAAAAATATATTTGTAGCATTTCCTGTTGCTTCAACGAATATTGACACCAAATCACATTGTTTAACCATAACACTACCAGTAACTACATCACAACGTTTATCTTCTAAAAGGTTCAAATTTAGTGTTGTTGGTGTTGGGGGTACTGTATACGTCCCCGATATAGTATTATATGGTTGTATCCACAATGTGACTGGTAAAGAAGATGATATATTACCATTGGATTTTGCTGTAGCTATCATTGCCACAATTTCACTATCTTTAGCCATAACAAGAGAAACTGAAGAGAATGTATTGGAAGTATCCCCCAAGCCGATATATTTATCTGAAGAAATAGTTTGATCTGGACTAACCACAAAATTTATATCAGACATTGTAGTTGGTCCGGTAGGACCTACCGGACCACCAGCACCCGTAGGTCCAGTAGCACCAGTAGGTCCAGTAGCACCAGTAGGTCCAGTAGCACCCGTAGGTCCAGTAGCACCCGTAGGTCCAGTAGGGCCAATAGAACCCGTGAGACCATCTAAACCAGTAGAACCAGTAGCACCTGTGTTTGACGATGTACCCGGTATACCTCTGGTACCAATATGTCCAGTAGGACCAGTGGGACCAGTAGGACCGGTTTGATTATTTGAACAATTCGAAGTTGATTCTAAAATATAATTACCACAGATATTTTTTTTACGATTCCGTTTTTTCACGCGATTAGACATTTTATTTATAATATTTATTTTTAAATGTTTAAATCATTTTTTCATGTTAAAATTGAATTTTATTTTTTTTTCTTAAAAAAAATGGTGAATTTAACATGGAATCAGTTCCGCTCTAAATTTAAAGGATCTGGATTTTCTACTACCCATGTCTCTAATTTATGGAAACAGTATCCAGAAAAATTATCAGATATAGAATTAAACAAAAGAATATCTCAAAATTTTAATTTTAAAACTATTTTTACTAAAAAAGTAACAATTAGAAGAGTTTCTTTGATAAGATGTGACTTAAAAACTACAGTAAAACTTCCAAAATCTTCCAAAACAAAAAAAGATGTTACGCAAATAGAATATACTCAAAAAGATTTAGATAGTAAAAATAAACTAGAATTAATAGAAATATACAAATATATGGGATTAAAAGGCTACAGTAGCAAAAATATAGCAACATTAAAGAAGTCTATCATTAATCGTAGGTCAGAAAAACAGACAGCAAAGGTAGTTAAACATAAACCACAAAGTTTTTCTTCTGATGTTATTGGAAATATATTGAAATTTATACCAAAAGAAAAACTTCCAGATGTAGTAGTTCCAAGTGGAAGTGGATACTTGGAAACAACTTTAATAAACTATCCATTTAATTTTGAATACTCAAGAACTTTTGATAAGTACAAATTTAAGAAAAAGGATTTTGTTCATCTGATGAAAAATGTACATATAGACCAAAAAATAATACTTCTAAGTGCTGCACAGAGAGGATATATTGATATAGTCAAAAAATATATAAATGTTGGAATGAGTGATAATGAAATTACCAGATTGTTATTTATAGCTAGTTTGTATTATAAACCTAAGTTAATGATCTTTCTACTTAAAGACGGACGAGCAAATCCGAGTAAACCTGATCAATTTGATACTTCTGGTACTAATAATCTATCTCTAACAACTGCCTCACTTAAAGGAAACGTTGAAATAGTAAAACTAGTGTTAATGCATAAAAAATTCAACCCATATCTTAAAGGTACTAACAGAGCTATAATATATGCAGCTAGAAAAGGACATTTAGAAGTAGTATTGATTTTACTTGTGGATGGTAGAATAGATCCATCTTATGATGATAATAAAGCTATTAGAGAAGCTAGCACCAGAGGTTACCTAGAGATAGTGAAAGTTTTATTATCGGATTCAAGAGTTGACCCTTCAATATATGATAAAATTATTATAAAAGCAGTTGTTATGGATAATGTTGAAATAGTTAGATTTTTACTACAATATAGTATTAATTTCCTTATGATGGGTCAAAAACCAACGATTTTATACTTTACATATAAACACGCCCTGAAAATAGCTCTTAGATGTAATTTTTATAATATAGAAAAACTTTTAGAACATTATTATCTAGATTTAATTGCACATATATAAATTGAATTCTATAAAAAAATAATATATAAAAACCTTCATTAATTAAATAAAAATGTCTAGTAAGATACACTATCTCCAGTTAGCTGCTTTAGCGTCTAAGTCCAGTAAGATGGCTATGCTTCATGGCTCGGTCTTAGTTCAGGGCCATCGTATAGTATCTGTTGGCTTCAACGATATCAAGCATGCGGAAGTTGACGTGATCGAGCGTTACCGTTCTGCTAAGCATTTTAAAGGGGAAAAGGGCAAATGTTGATTTATATGTGGTTCGATCAGTCCGAACCGAATCAGTTACTCGTTTTTCAAAGCCGTGTTCACATTGTATTGCTTACATGAAGAATTTCAGCTTTATAAAAAGAATTTACTATTCTGTGGGTGATGGGCAATGGGTATGTGAGAAATTGAATCAAATTAAAAATGAGTACGTAACTACTGGTCTACGAAATCGTTAAAACTAATAAAAATATGTATATTGTATATATTTTCAAATTATTAACTTGATGAAGTCTTTTTTAGACTTCTCATAGCCCGGACCGTCAGGTTTATATGTTAAGTGTGTTATATGTTGCTCTAGTTTTTCAATTTTTTTTCTCATCTGTATATTTTCTTGTTTAATTTTCATAATATTTTTTGCGTATTGTACTGCAGCAACTTTTACCATATTCTTATTTTTTATATTAAAGTTTGGATTAATATCACCAAAATAAACATATTTACTACTATATTCATAGTAAATTCTCCCTAATTTAAGAATAGCTTTATAATTTCCCAGTTCTATTGCTTGTAGATAATAATTAATAGCTTTCGGTATATTTTTAGGTACTCTATCCCTACCATTTCCATTTTTATACCAGCCTTTTTCGTGCATATCACCTAATTTAACCAGTGCTTCTATATTTCCTTTTTTAGACGATTTTTTAAATAAATTAACCGCTATTTGTGGATCATCTATCATTATCCCTTCTATTGACAATTGTCTATAACACCACCCCAAATTAAACATGGCACATCCATTACCCAAATTAGCTGACTTTTTATACATTATAAATGCTTCAGTATAATTTTCTAAAGTTACATGAATATTTCCAATATGATTTTCCTGATTTCACA
>SDBT01008043.1_pt1 | contig 17281 bp, 12 predicted proteins | sample 2277101 | NCBI WGS metagenome assembly SDBT01 (sample SAMN10404973, study PRJNA504765) | marine sediment metagenome | isolation source: marine sediment core GS10_PC15, 103 cmbsf | place: Arctic Ocean: Southern Knipovich Ridge | collected 2010
GGGAAACCGTCCGGCGGGCACACCAACCTTGGACTCTCCGACAAACTCTGAGACTTCTTTTGGAAATATGTCCATGGTGGCCACTTCGTGCTTCAAGACACGGCTCGTTGCAACGTCCACGGCCCATGGCGCTCTTTCGTAATCCAGGTCAATGCCGTCCACTTCGTGCTGTGAATAATTCCACAGAATCTCTTGGTTGGCCTGGATGGGCTTGGCGAACGTGTTGATTATCCATGGAACCAGCTTGTAGGGTTCTGATCCTCGTGTGCGTGTGTCCAGATTCTCCACAAGAACAAATTGGAGCGTGCAGTTGTTGTAGAAACGGCTCGTGTTGGAAAATCGCGCGTCGTTGCCCTTCCGTTGGGGGTCAACCAACAATTGGGTTCCGTTGATGTTCACAAACTCTGCTGCGTAGTACAGAGGGTCTGGATTGTCGATTCCGTACGACTCGGAGAACATAGTTCCCAATTTAGCACGAATAGAGATTTCGAGGTCCACCAAGTCCGCACCTTGCACTACGTCTTCTCTTCGTGCTCTCATGCCCAACAATTCCCTTTGAAGGGTAAGGCGGACTTGTTCTTCGTACGCTTCATACACGTGCTCATTGTCGTCTGCGTACTTAATGATGCGTTCGTCAAACTCTTGTCGTGTCACAAGTTCTCCTAGGAACGGAAGAATGGGTTCTCCGGGGAGGATGTCTCGCGTTGCGTACAGACCAAGGCCCTTGTTCTTGTCTCCGCTGTACCGCACGACGGCTCTCTTTTCTACGTGCCGTTCGTCGTAATCTCGGATGTATTCAAACGATTTTTCGGCGGTGGCGTCGGTAAAGGATTTGTCAAATTGTTCGGGAATGTCCCGGTCTTGGCTTCGACTCGTGCCCTTGCCCCCGAGTTGGATATAGTCGCTCTCGTCGTGGTTGCTGTACACATTGTAGTAGTGTCTCGCAATGACGTGCGCCTTTGCGTAGAAGAGATACCCTGCGTCTTGGACCCATTCGTTCAGAATCAACTCCTTTGCTCTTGGTGTGTGCGTTAGGCCCGTCGTGAGTTCTTCGTATCTTTCCGATTCCCCCAAGCGAGGGTGCACTTCCAGTTCAAGAAGAGGGTCTGTTGGACTCGTGAAGCGCGGAAGCATGTCCCTGTCTTGGGACTCAAGGAAAAGGTCTTTGGTCTTTTCAATTTCTTCCAATATCTGGTTTTGGTCCAACTTCTCTTGCGAAAGAAGCATTTCAATTTTTTCGTACCGAACACGGCGTCGAGGCACGAAGAAAACTTCGGTTATGCGATTCACTTGTTCAATCAACTCTCCCGCGTTTTCGATGAGGCTTTGACGGCGAACGCGCATACTCAAGCTGGTGTCGTTGATGTTTCCCTTGGATTCGGTGGTGTACAGTGAGTGGAGCGTGTTTCCGTAATCGTCCACTTCGAGATTGGGGGAAAGTTTCATGATGGCGTTTTCTCCGTACTGTGTGGCGAGTCTTTTGAACAGAGGCACGAGGAAGGTAGAAGGAAGGACCTTTCTTGGCACAGGCGTTCCGTAGTACAACAGATTCTTTCTTTGCCACTGGATCCTCTCAAACTTCTTGGACAGGCTTCTTGGAGGTCGAGTGGGGTTCTCCTTGAGTTTGGCTCGAATCATAATTGTTTGGTTGTTTGAAAACGTAACGTAGGGAAGAGGTTGGTGGATCTCGCGCTTGCTCGAAAGATAGAAATCTAGTCTCGGGACGTCCACCTTCCCTTTCTTAAAGACTTCTGTGTCGGAAGAGAAATCGCCTTGCTGAATTCTCTCTTCTTTGCTGGCGAGGATGGCCACGCCGGAGTACAGTTCGTGTATCAGGCTGAACCGTGCTATCTCTTCTTCAAATTTCAAAGGGTAGATTTCCACGGGTTTTTGTCGGCTTGCTTCCGCAAGGATCTCTCGTGCTTCTTCTTCCCTAGACTCTTGCGCGGCTTTTCTCTTTTCCTTTTCCAATTCCTCCGCCGTAGCGACCGTAACGCCTTCTTCAAAAACGGCCCCTCCTCCTCCTTCTTCTTCTTCTTCTTCACTTTCTTCTTCTAATCTGGCCAGCAGGACCGCTGTTTTCACTCTGGATTCTTTTCCGGGTTCTTTGCGGTGACTCAAAATCTTCATGACAGGGTCGTAGACCGTCTCACCCGGTGTGTCGTTCTCAATGGTCATCTGTACACTCCCTTTGTAATCATACAAGTGGTCTGGGGGATAGACAAACCCAGCAGACTGGGAATACATGCCGATTTGTTTGAAGAAATCAATGCCGCTGTTGTCGTACGTCCACAGCAACTCTTCTCCAGGTTGAATGGTTCTCGCATACACATTGACAATCCAAAACTGCGTGGTTCCGTGGACGATCCACTTGACGATGGCGCAGTTGGCGATCTTCTTGGACACTGCGCCATTGATGAATCGACTCAGGTGCGGCTTGATTTCTTGCGGTCCCCCGGTCTCTCGCATGTCTTCTTTCGAAAATCCAGGAGCCAAATACACCGGTTCCCCGGTCCAAGAATCTTCTCCAATGAAAACAGTGTCCGAAGCGTCGTAATGTTTCGAAGAGACACGTTCTTTGTCTGTCCCAAAGATGCGGGAGTGCTGCACGAGAAGGCCATCAAAGGGCAGGATAAAGGCTCCAGGAGGAATACCCCGTGGGTCATCGCAGAACAATCCATTTCCCTTCAAGTGGTCTCCGCTGTGCCGAATCTTCAAGGGCGGGTCGTGCTTTACTGCATTACGCCTGCACGTCCATTGTGTCAACAGGTTGACTTGTTTTTTGGAAAGCGCTGCGGGTCCCGTGGCGCTTTTGGACAGGCCACGGATGGCTTTGTAGGCTACGTAATTGGACCATTTGGAAGGATCAAAATCTTCCAGCGTAAAGTCCTCGGAGAACTTGACGTTCGAAAACGACTGTCCCCACCACGAAGAGAATCCTGCACGTGCATCTTCGTCTTCAATCTTGTCGTCCAAGAGAATGAATTCTTGTCGCAAGTCTCTGGTTCCACGAGATTTCTTGGTCTTGGCCTCCATTCGTGCTTCGAGTTCTCGCTCCCAAAGCAAATGCTTTTCTTCTTTTCTTCTTCCGTGCTTGGGGATTCTTTCCCAGTACCGTGCATCGCCAAACTCTAGCGTGGTTTTCCACGACGGAAGAGAATCCAGCACGAAGGCACCAAGGTCGTACAGCCTGCGCTTGTGGTCCACGCTGTCTACCCAGCCTTCCATGTGATTTATATTCTCCATGAGTTCCACTTCTTTGGCTGTCCGGCTTGCGTCCGTGAAGTGTTCTCTTTGGTGCACGTGTTCCATCTTTGCGTAATGTTCTCGCATTTCCTCTCCAGAAACTTGGGAGAAATGCGAGCTCGACCCCAGGCCTCCAGAGACGATGCCTGTGGCATGGGAGTACATGGCGAAGAAGTCTCCAAAGACGGCGTGTCTTCGGAAGGAGAAGTACGTGATGACCGCAATCATGATTCTGGACAATTGTTCGATTTCATTCAAATGCCATGCACGAAGTGGACTGACGTTGTAAAGCTCGCATCGGAAAGATTGGTTGGTCGTTACATCGTCGTTCATTTCCCAATGCGTTTGGAACAACGTTCGGAAGTCTCCGGCGTACGACGTGAAGAACTGGTCCAACAACCCCAAGTGCACTCGTCGAACATTGGACTGAGAATTCTTCTTTCGTGCAAACAAGGAAGATTGGAATCGTTCCACAATCGCAAACGTCGAAAAGGTTTCGATGGATTCGGTCAAACCCCCGCCTAAATCGCCCATAGAATCCGAGTAAAGAGGCACGACAGAAGACAAGACACTCCAAGCCCCGACTCCTCGTGCTGTGAGACCTTTTGGTTTGTATTCTTGCCCCACGTTGTCCAGTGCGACAGCGCACGAGAACCAGAGGTTGAGGAGAGAAGCTTGTGTGCTCATGGGTGACATGGTGGTTGCGAATCTCAGGAAGTTATAGTCTGTATGTTTGTTTTCTGTACTTTCGCGCAGAAGCATGGGTGTGAAGTTGCCCATCGACGTGCTCTGCAACTCCAACCCAACGCGGTGAAACCAAGAAACGAGTGGAAGAACCATTTCACTCAAACGCGAGGATGTTTTTGGAGCCAGGTTGGACAGAAAAGAGGGTCGGATTTGTCTCAAGAGGTTCGAGAAATGAATGGGCGTGTACAGTGGACTGTCCTGTATTTCCTCTTCGTCTTCTTCTTCTTCCAAAAACATGCTTTCTGAAGACGGAAACCGGTCGTCAATGTGGATCAAGGGAGGGTATTTGACCCTGCCTTCAAAGTGCCTTTTCCCAAGAACAATTTGTTTGTGGTACGCGTTGTACAGCAGTTCCCTCAGAGCCATTCGGTACACACTCGCAATTGGTGTCTCGATTGTGGGTAAAAGAGTAAACGTGTTGTTTCCCTTTGTAGATAGGATGTACCGGTTCATCGGTTCTCTTCGTGCTTTTTCATCCTTTTCTGCATTTTTCACGGTGGTTATGGGCGTGGGTACCGAAGAAGGCAGAACCACGCTCAGTTTGAATAGGTTTCGCAAGGAAGCACTCTTGTTTTCTTCTCTTTGAAAGATGTCTGGGTAGTAGTCCACAGAAAACGGGTAGATCGACCCGCTTTTTTTTGCAAAGGGCCACGAGAGTTCGACCAAACGGGTATTTTGGTACAACCACATGCGAATCTTCTTTCGCTTCTCCAAGAAAACGATGCGATCCTTTTCTTTGGGAGACTCTATCCCAGCACCCACGCCCCTGTCCACGGTTTGGTCAGAACCTTCCCAGAACGTAAAGTGAACCAAGGGATTCTCCACCCGATTTCCTCGACTCGAATGCATTTGAAACAGACTCCCAAGAGAATCTATGGGCATCGGGTACGAGGACGATATCATAGCACGAGTAGGATCTGTGTTGGGGAACAAGAACAATCGATGCACTTGCATGTTCTTGGACGTTCGATAGGGCTTGAACCCCACACGTGCTTCCACTTGCCGTATGCGGTCGGACAAGCGTCCGCCCAATCTGCGACTGAGTCCAAAGTCGATATGTCTCACGTGTGCGTCCACGGCAATGGAATTGTGGAGAGCCGTCAGTTCTGCCATAACAATCGTCCCAATCACTTCGTGTCGCACGAAGAAGCCGTCGTACCCCAGACCGTGCACGAGTAGAGTTTGGACTTCCGTTTGCGGAGAAGCGAGTTTCATCAACGACATCATGTCGAATTCAAGTTGCGTGAGGTTCTCGGGCGTTCCTTTGGTTTTAAGAAAAGCGGCTTGGCGCGCTAGCTCTTCAAAAGGTCGGAACCGGTTTGCTGAATTGTCTTGGATGTCTTGGATGTGTCGTGCTGCACTGGAGGATTTCCTGGCCAACGAATCGTAGATCTTCTTGAAGCGGTGGATGGTCATGGTGTCGGAAAGGTCTGGAACATTCAACTTGCGCCCCGTGAATATAGGAAGGAAAATGAGCCGAACAGACACCTTCTGGAGCGCAGCAAGTCCGTCCGACACGTTTCCTCGTGCTTTGTTGAATTCTTCGCGAACAAGTTCTCCTCCAACAATGAAATCAAATACAGAAAGAACATTTCCCCCTTCATCCCCTATATCGGGTTCTGAAAGCGCTTGGATGTACGTTTGCAACAAAACGCACGTCTGCAAGGTCATCAACGGGACGAGCTTGGAAGGATACGTTTCCTTTTCTCGGTGCATGAAGTCGACCATGCGTGAGACGTCGAATGAAATACCTTCGTGCGGTGCAAAGGAATCAATGTCTTCTTCTTCTTCTTCTTCTTTTTCTTTCACAGAGACACTCAACGATCCAAACACGGCTTCGTCGTAATACACTGGAAGAAAGAAAAGGCTTGCAGCACGAGTGCCTGCATGAACCCGCACGTCGTTTTCATAATCGAACAAGCGGTCTCCATTTGAAGAAGCCAATCCCGCATTTAAGCGAACGCGCAATCGGTCGTACGGGAAGCCAACGTCTCGAACCATGATGGACAAGGGGTTGTCTATTTCCAAGCTATTCACGGCGTCAAACATTTCTTCGTGCAAATTGCCCATGTCTTCGGAAGACAGTCCGCAGTTCCTTCCATAGTAAAACATGGTGTCGGAAAGATCTTCTTGCTCTTCCCTGGACGTAATAAGGGGACGCTTCAGTCTCCATCTCTTTCCCTTTTGCAAGGTCTTGAAGGTATCCGTGAGGGTGCTCTCCTGTGGCGTCTTTACACCTTCTTGAATTTCTTTTTCCAACCTCCGAAGCTTGTCTTTTTGTTTCATACTTTCTTGTCGTTCTTCTTCTTTTTCACGCTCTTCTTCCTCTATACGTTCTTCCATTTGCAAATCTTGTTCACTCAGTTCCGGCACTTGAAACCTTGTGTCTCTCAAAGAGGATCTATTCTGTGTTTCGATGTGTTCTTTCGAGGGAGAGAGCACGACGAGTCTTTCTGCATTGGCACTGGCGAGGGGAGCTCCCTGTACAGCACGAGAAAATAGAATACCCTTTCCAGCAAAACCAGCGTCTTTTGGATTCCTGGGGCCGTCCAAGAACTCCAAGGTAGAAAGGTAGGCCCAGCGTGGGATTTCTTGGATGTCCAAAAGCGGACCTTCTTCTTCTGTTTCCATGATGCCCTTAGAAATGGACGCACTCGCGCTTTATTAAAGAAACCAGAAACTTCTTTTGTTTTATCAACAACATCTTTTTATTTTTTTTATTCGCATATCTTTTCCACAAATCCTTAGGTGTCCAAACTTAGGTGAATATGGTGTCTCCGTACACTGGGACGTTGATTCTTGTAGGCCCTCTTCCATTGCCCCACTTGGACATGTCGGGCGAAAGGATGTCCGCCGTTTTGAGCGCCTTGTAATTTTCCATTTGGCTCTTGCTCGATCCAGAAGAAGCCCCCGAGCCAAACGTGTGCGAACGACGCTGCTTGGTGAGTCGCATTGCGTCGGCCATCCGTGGGTCAATCATCCCACCAAAAGCATCCATCGGCGAATCAAAATCAAATGTAACCTGTTGCTGCGTGCTCGCTTGGAACAGTGTAGAAGAATTCCCTTGTTCAGCACGAGGAGTGGAAACACCAACATCATTGCCTGTACTCGCGGATGTTACCGTGCTACCTGCAGGCGTAGACGCACTGTGGCCAGGCCCAGATGATGCGCTTGTCGACGGAGAACTGCTTGCCGCACTAAAGCTTGACGCAGAAGAATACGAAGCTCTTGAACCGATGGCTGGCTTGGAGAATAACGAGGACTGCGTTGTTCCCGAAGAGGCAGGGAGGCCAAAGCCACCAGAGCTTGCAGGAGAAGGTGCCGCGACGTCTCTGCTTGCATGCACGCTCCAAGAAGAAGTGGCCGAACGGTTTCCTCTTTCCAGGACATTGACGTGCTCTTCGAGGCGAATGCGCGTGGCTCTCTCTTCTTCGTACTTTGTCTTCCAGGTTTCCACTTCCGCGGAAGCTTGGCCCACTTGACGTTGAATGTCAAACGACGCAGCGACCATGGTGGAAACAATGGGCAGCGAATTGATGTTGTACGCCTCCGAGAGGATTTCTGCCTTGTTCTTGGCGAGTTCTGCCATACGTTCTCCGGTGGTGGTTACATGGGCCTTCCACTCGGGGTGTGGGATTCTATCTTTGAGAGCGTCCAAATATTTCATGGCTTCGTTGATTTTGAACACTTCTCCTTGTGCGTATTCGTCTGTGGCTCTTTCTACGATGCGCTTGGCACCTTCGTGGTCGTGTGCACCGGTGGTTTGCTTCAGTTCGTCCCATTTGGCTTTCTCTACTTCAAGTCCTGCGATCTTTTCGAGTGCTTGCTTCAATTCAATTTCATTTGCATTGAGATTGCGGAAGGTTTCGGGATCGACATACACGGGGGTGTCGTTGTCCAATTTTCCCTCCAAACCAGTCTGTGCCGAAGGAAGTGCAGGGCGTTTGGTTTCGGGTTGTGTGGCCGAATCTGGTGTGGTTTCAAGTGGACGTTTTTCCGCCTGGCCGGGTGGAGGTGTAAAGACTCCAACAGAAGAATTGGGTGCGTGCGTTGCCTTTCGAGCAAAACGACCCAAGTCGTCTCTGGTTTGTCCCCCGATTCCTCCAAAGATAGAGTCCATCAATACCGTGCTTGCGTTGTGGCCGCCATTGTCGCTTACGGCGGGCGTAGGTGGTGCGGTGTCTGTAGATGCCATTCCCAAAATTCCAAAAATTGAGTTTGTTTTTTTTGCTGGTTGAGATTCTACTTTCTTCTTGGTTTGTGAAGAAAGAAGTTCGTGGCTGACCTTGTTACCTATATTTCAAGTTTCGTAAATAGTAGTATAATTTCTTCAAACAAAATTAAAAACGAAGAAGTGCTTTGCATTCTATACTGATTCTTTTTTTTTTAGCACGAAGAAAATAAATCAAATCAACTCACCCGCTTCCTCGGCACGCTTTTGCGGAGAAAACCCAAAAACAGAATTCCATAAAGATTCCGTCACACTCTGGGCTTTGGGCTCCAATTCCATCTCTCCTTCTGCATCGTCTTCCTCCTCGAGCTTTTCTTTTCCCTTGGCACTTGCCTTCTTTTTGGGCTTCTCTTCGTGCTTTGCTTTGGGCTTCTGACCATCAGTGGCAGCATGGACGACGATTGCAGCTTCCGTGTTTTCCACCACAGGAAGAACGGCGAGCCCTCCCTTGGTTCGTAGGACGCCTTTGGAATCTACATTGATCCCTTCGTCTTGGGAAGCCATTGCATAAATCACCGTGCCTTCGTATACAGGAAGGTTGGTCAACGCCACATGGTCCGTGGATTTCCCCACCACCGGTCCGCTGTCACCGTCTTTGTGCACTTTCCACCCAGCCGACACCGAGGTGATTTCTCCTTTTCGAATCATTTCTGCGGCCTTCTTGCCCGCTTCTGTCGTGCCTGGAGTCATGCGCACGTGCGTCTTTCCGTCTTTGGTGTGCCATGCTGCGGTGATTTTACCAAATCCTCCCTTTAGGTCGTGCCTTAGGTTGATTTTCTTCCCGACCCAGCTTGCTGCAAGTTCCTTCATTTCCTCTGGCGTGAGTTCCATTTCTTCGTCAATCTCTCCTTCTCCATTGGTTTTCGTCCTGGAAGAGTCCAGGATTTTGGCGTAAAAGGAATCTCCTGTGGAAGAACCTTCTTCTTCTTGTTCCTTCATGGGGATGTCCGTTTTGGAAGAAGTCATTTTTTCTTATTTTATAGAATGCAGTGTATATTGCTGTTTGTCTCACATATCTTGTTATTTCCTGCACACACACGTTCTTTTTTTTTTTGGATTTCTATTTAAAATAGCACATCACATTCAGATGATTTGCCACGGAGAAAGCGATGAACGTCAGTCAGAGAATGAAAGTACAGAGAGTGACGAAGAACTGCGCTTTCGCGTCCAGGAAGAGGAAGAAGAATTTCCTTTGGGGTACGACGGGGTAGACAGCACGATGGTGGAACGGCTTGGGGAAATGGAAGGAGGGAATGCGGACCGTTCGGTGGCGAGAGATTTAATTTGGAGTGAAATCCACCGAAGTATTCACGACAATACAGAATCGGTGCAAGAGACCCCTCTCCTCCGGGGAGACTCTGCCTCCTCTCGTGCTCATGGCCGTGCTAACGGTCGCACCGACAAAAGACAGGGAACCCGAAAAGGGAAAGCTCCAAGCACGCAGAGGAGCCGTTCCGCCAAGAAGGTCACTCGGTACGACAACATCACGGGAGAACTTACCAAAGAATTTGTGCGCAAGAAGAGGCACGTTTGGAAAATCCAAAAGATCAAGAGAAACAAACAAAGGAAGGGAAAAGAAATATTGAGCAACGCGACCACGTTGGATCAATGCGTCATCGAATCCTTTGTTTACTCGGAACACACATACGAACTCCCGTACAGATTTCCAGAAACTCCTCGCGAAGAGAAACGTGAAGAAGTACCTGTGTCACCTGAAAAGGGTCCCTTTCGAGAGGACGCCTCGTTTCACGAAGAGTTGGCAAGGATCTGGATGCACGAACATCCGAACAAGCGGATTGAATATGTAAACGACGAGACCAAGATGCGTTCGTACAGTCCCGAGACAGACCGATGGGAAACCTTACCCTGGAACAGGCCCTCGGAATGGTTTTTGGACATTTCGAAGCTCATTGAAGACGACCGGCTTTGTATTATGCAAATGTTGTATGAGGTGACGATAAAACCTTACAAAGAGATAATTGAGAGCCTTCCTCTCGATACATAAAAGCGTCTTTGTGCGAAAAAAGAAGATAACCCACTGAATATATACTCTACAATACCCCGTTTAAATTTCAAGGGAATACACACCATGCGTAGGCACAAATGGTGCAATACTGCATTCATCGTGCCAAACATATGGCTTTGCATCGTGCTTATTTCGGCAACCGCTGTGTGGAAAGCACGAGGAGTTGAAGTAGATATAAATGAAACCATAGAAGCGCCCTTTGGGTTTATACCGACACTCGCTGTGGGGAATGACGATGCGTTTCAATTCTTTTTGGATTTATGCAAAACCGATTCCGAGTGTTCTGAACTGTATGGAGTTTCGGTGACCACGTCGTTTTCGCAGTTTGTGCACTTGATTACGTTGGTGGACCCATTTACGGGATCTCCAGTGTACCAGGAAAATGCACGAGTACACGACATTTATGGAAAAACACTGCAAGAGATTGAGAACAATATAATGATTGACCAAATGAAGCTTGGGATGCTGAGGAGCCAATTTGTGTGCGGAATCAATGAGAAACCAAAGATAAAGAATGGAACCGTTCGCTGCGACCCCCTCCCAGGAAGATCTCCCTCGGATAGAAATCTAGAAGATATCATTATCTTTGTCTTGATCTCTGCGGGTTCCGTACTCTTGTTTGTGTATGTTGCAAAGACGGCCTATACCTTCTCCAAAGATTCGTGGAAAGCAAGCATGCAGGCATTTATCAAAGAAGCACCTCCTCGTGCTGGAACCTCCTCTCGTGCTAGAATCCCCTCGCGTCCTTTTGCTTCGCCACAGCGGTACCCCACAAGCACCATGCACCCTTCTGTGCCTTTGGGCAGACAGGGTGCCCAAAGGAGAACCCCTGTGACAATACAGGGACCGCCGCAGGCGACGCATATACATGGAAGAGCAAAAGGGCCAAGTAGCCCCTACCCTTCTGGAAGAGGACTTTGAAAGAATACATAAAAAAATGTTAAATATATATTTTTGTATTTTTTTTTCAGTTGCACAAGAAGATAGGGCAGTCTATACGTTTCTATAAACTCGTGCAATTGAACCCTCTCTACCGCGACTTCTCTTCCGCCGTCGCACAGAATACACACTCTTTCGCTTTTTGCAAAGAACAAACGCGGTGTGGCTGTCTTTGAAAAACAGAGTTCCAAACGCTTTCTTGGCATTGCTCAGTATAGAAATAGACGCCAAATTCGAAACCAAAAGATTGTTCTGTGCACGTTGTTGCATATCCATACCACGCTCTTGCTGCGGTTCTAGGCCATTCTGAAGGCACGGTTGTGTGGATTTCTTTGTTTCTACAGAATCCTCGAAACTGTGTACAGTGTCCAATGGTTCTGCAAACGCTTTCTGCATGCGTTCCCACGTGCGTTCTCCTCCGGGGCCTCCCCGCCTCCTCTCGTGCTGTGGGCCGAGTTCTGCGTCGCACGAATACTCTTTATTTTCTTCGGTACGTGCATACGCTGGGAGTTTGGGCGTGGCTACGAGATGTTCTGGGTGCATACAGTGTTTGAAGTTGCACGAAGAGTGTATTCGTCGTGGTTTCTTCCGAAGCCTGGACCTTTTTTTCTCAAAGGCTCTTTTCTCTTCTTGGGTAAGCTCGGTGGGTCCAACGAACCACTCAAAGATGATTCTTCGCACGGATATATTTTTTCCGTGGAAACAAAAATACATATTGTTGTTCAGCGTGACGTCCTTCTTGATCCAGGCAATGCATCGGCACGTGTCTTGAAACTCAGACGAATCGTCTCCTCTTTCTTCTGCATCATCCCCACTCCAGGATTGTGTGTCTTGCCTTGGGTCGTCTACGGTGTCGCTGTTCCACTCAAAAAAGAGAAAGGCCTCGAACGGGTTTGTTTTGGTTGGAGACGTTTTGTCTTGGTTCCGAGGGACACACAGCTGGCATTTTGAAAAGAAGTCTCGAATCACCTTTTTATTTTTGGGCCGTAAATCTGGGGCCATGTTCGATATCCAGCGGAACCTAGACCGGAGCTCAGAAGGAACACATTCCTCCGCAGAAGCCTGGGAAAACGTCTCGTGCTTCTCCAGTGGCGCGGTATCTTGACCCGTTTTCTTATTGTGTGTTTTGGATTCAACGCGTGGGAGAATATTCTCCGGGTTGCCTTTCGAACTTTTTCTTTTTCCTTTCTTTTTTCTTCGATCCGGAGTAGTATATATATTATCAATGCTCTTGTTTTCAGAGCGACGTTTTCTCGTTTGTCCGACATGCCTTTGCATGCAACATGTGGTTCGATGACCTTTTCAAAATCAATTCAACGATTCTTCTCGAATATATGCTTTGTGCCGTTGGTGTCTTCAGCACGAGGAGAAGTGGTTAATCGCTTTGATTTTGTCACGTTCAACGTGTAATGAGCAAAACAAATTTTTTTTTTAGTTTTCCAAAAGTATTTGTTATACAATCAAATGTCCTGCATACAGGCAGTGACACGCTCTAACACATACATTACGAAATTATTTTCGTGGCATACTCAATGTCTCTTGTTTTACTCACCCCACCAATTTTGCTTCTTAGACACTCAGGGGAAAAGGCGGAGACGTCATCATCGTAGATGAAATGGCGTATATCCCGTGGCTGCCCTTTATTTCTGTCATCCTACCCGTGATGGTAAAAAAGGGCAGCGTGATGTTTGGTATCTCCACATATTCAGACACAGAGAACTTTTTTACCAAATTGATATCCCAAAAATCTCCAGACGGCACACCCATGTTCCGACAAATCGAATACTCCACCATTTGCCCAAAATGCGTCGAAAAGGGCGTGCGTGAAGTGTGCAAACACAGAAGAGGAGAGTTGCCTCACTGGCACGACTCAGAAGAGTACGCACAACTCTTCCAGATGATGAAAAAGAATTCAGACATAGCGATGAGGGAGATTGGGGGCATTTCTGCAGATTCGTCCATTCAGCCTTTCTTCAGCGTTTCCTCTACGGCAGACCTTTCCTCAGGTGTGTCTGCGGATGGCCAGGTCGTGTACGTGAAAGACTTGGAAAATGCACGAGCAGACACCATTTTTATTTCTGTCGACCCGTGTGGAGAAGGGTCGCACTCCGAGTATGGAATCATCTCGTGCATCTTTCACTCAGGAGAATTAGTCGTACGTACACGTTTCTTTTTTTTTTATATATATATATATATTGTTGTTTCAATGGCCGAGGACACTACACCATGGTCTCTATCATCAACCGCTCGGTTTCCAGATTTCTGGCTGTACACAACACGTCGTGCACAAACCCATGAACGCCTCCACGAATGACCATATTCTGGATGCATTTCACAAAATCCCCAGGAGATGTTTGTTGCGTCATAAAGGCGTTCCTCAAGATCTCAGTCAGCACGAGGAACTCTTCCAGCGAATCCTTGGAGATCACGGCGTACTTGTATTCGTGCCCAAGAGATTCTGCGTAAAACTTCCCGACGCACACGAGACGCTGCAAGGCCTTGCTTTTGGCGATCATGCACAATATGGTACCTATGCGAATGTTTTTTGTGTCTTGATATATATCTTCTGGCAATCTTCCTATGTCAAGACACAAATCGCTTCCAAACGCTTCCAGCAACTCTTCGTATTCCTTTTGCTCCGTGCTCTGTACCACGTCGCGGAGAATGCCAGAATCAAAAGAAACACCAACCCCACCCCCTTGGGTCTTGGTGTCGATGCGGCCCATGAGAATAGCACGAGTACGTTTTCTCTTTTTCTCTCTTCGTGCTCCTTCTTCCTTGTCTTTATCCTCAAGACGCTGAAGCATTCTCTCTTCTTTTCTTCGAACCCACATTTTCAACTTCCCGCACATTACGCAGAACTCTCTGCACTTGCGAAGCAACACATACAACGCACTGTCTACGTCTCCGCCGATTACGCGGTCTTTGTGGCATTCTCGCACGACGATGTCAAACGCAATGCACATGATCGTGGTCAATTCATCCTCTTCCGCGCCAGCAATCGCCTGGATAAAGTCAAGACGCGAAATATGTCTTGGAACAATCCCCTCCACACAGCGCTTCTCCAACAGATTCCTTCGTGCTGTCGAGACGCGTCTGGGTCGTGGCTCGGGTGGGGCTTCGTCTTCCGCTCTTGGGTAGATCAACTCGTGCATAGAAAATCCAGTCTCTCCATATTGGCTGATACCAAAGTCCTCGATTCCCTGGACCCATGCGTTGGACTCGGCCATTGTTGTTGTTGTTGTTAATCGCTTGTTGTTGTTGACTCACAATGCCACTGACAGGTTACGGGGATAGAATCTATAAATTACAGTGACCAAATGGCCAAAGGAAAGTATTTGGTAAGACATATCCGGTCCTTGCGCCGAATGCGAGGATTTGCGAGTTCCAGAATCGTGGTGATCATAGAGAGCAACTACGGGGGACCTATATGGGGAATGACACACGCGACGGAAGTAAAGGACGCTGGATTGTCCAATGTTGTTTTTGCACGAAGACAAAACAGGAGTGAACCGCATCACCGCCCTGGGGTGGTTACGACGCCAGGAAATAAGCCAGAGATGATGGAGGCCTTGTCGCGCCTGTTGGAGCTTCGCGGACTGAGGTTTAGCAAGCACATGGTTTCTGTGTGCGACCCCGAACGCAACGCCACGGACATGGTGCACGAATTGATTGACCAACTGCAAGGGTTCTGCGTGCGCATATCCAAGGACGCCAACGACCCAACGAAGCCCGCCAAGAGAGAACTCAGTGGCAAAATTGGACCTGCGGGAAGAGACGATTTGGTGGATTGTCTGGCCATGTGCCTCTATTGGCCCAAGTTTTTAAGCAACGATTTTCTTTAATGATTAAAATAATTTTTCTTTTTCCAACATCACCGTAATGTTTATGTCTGAATCCCCAGACAGTCTAATCATCAAAATATATCGTTTGGTGTGCACACGCGGAGACATTTCTAAATTCCTTTGAATGTCTTCTACGACCAAAGAAGCAGTTTTGTCTATTCCATCGTCCTGTTCCAGTCTGGACATGGAATAACACGCTGTGAAACGGTGAGGGTGTACATGTATTTTCTTCTTCCTATGCCACCCAATGGCGTTAAATTTGGAACAGATAAGGGCTCCAAAGATTTTTAATATTTCGTCGCTATCCGTTGTATTCATTCGTGCTTACTGATCGCTGTGACTTGGGTGTTTGCTTGTCGTTTATTTTTTATTTTTTGGGTGCAAGTACAGAAATGCTGAAAATCAAGCACGAAGAAGTCAACTTATTTTCAGTTTTGTTTTGACTGTGTACCAAAGATGTTGAAACGTTCCTTCGTACTCGTACACCCGGATCCAGTAAAATGAAAATACACAAATGTTCATAAGCGAAAATACTGCGTGCAACGTAAGAATCAATACCAAAAGTGTAAGTCCTCCAAAATCAAATATACATGTCTCCCATTCTATCTGGCGGAGAGGCATACCCGACACACACTCGCACCATATTCGAAAAAATTTAAATTCAAAAATGAAATCGGTCACACGCGCAATGATGGATATTACGACGCCCCAAAGCTCTGGAGATTTCAAAGGATTCGCCGACTTGGGGTGCCAGCGACCATTGGATATCAAATAAACAACGGAACCTATTGTCGCGAGAGCGTGTGGTATCATATAGGCAAAAAGTACATCGTCGTCCTCCAGCAGAAAAGAATATTTTGAAGTGAGCATAGCAGTGCACGTGAATACCGCTATGTCTACTACATATGCCCCGTAAAGTGAAAGTGTAACAACTACTGGGATTGTCATCGCTTGCGTACTCGTGCTTGAGAAGTGCGTTTGTTTATTCTTGTTTGTTTATAATTTCAATTTTATGGCCGTACCACAAACGAAAGTTGTTGTTTGGACGTGAAAAGGTATCCCTGTAGACATCTACGATTCCATCCCCAATGCGTACCATTGTACTGCTGTACCCAAACGCACAGAGCCAACAGCCCAAGAAAAATAGAAAGTAAAGCATTGCAAACCCGTATAAAGCAGTGCTGGCTACTGTTTCCATCACGAGACTTGTGTACCATTCGTCGCATGCGTGGAATTCCATGGTGGTCATCCTACTCGTATACATAGTGCACTTCCACCACAGTTCCCAATAGGACATGCATACAATAGAATCAAACCCAATGGCAATCCCGGATAGGGCGGAACCGCATAATGCCAAGGGTAAAAGTTGAGAGGTCGTTCGGGTAGGTTTATAACGTACGTAAAGTAGCATGCACACCGTGGCTAGTACATGTGGTGCGTACCAGGAAAATATAGTCATTGCGGCTGCCTCCGGCTTTTCCATATAAGGCATCATAAACCGCCTCAAAAAAAGTCCCTGGAGCAACAAGTATTCGATTCCTGCAATAACTTTGAGCGCTATAAAAAGTACGTGAACAGCCATCTGTCTATCGCTTGTTTACTCGTGCTTGAGAAGTGCGTTTGTTTGCTTTTTATTTTTTTTTGCGTGCAAGTACAGAAATTCTACGAATCCCTCTTCGTGCTACGAAACCGGTCTTTTTCAATCAAAAATCCCGTTTATGAAACCGGTCGTTTTGATCCAAGATTGCTTGCGCTATTTCTTGCTGCATGCGAATATTTTCTTGCGCCATTTCTTTCTGCACGCAGAAATATCTATTGGAGATACTTAGTAGCACGAGATGTGTCAAAAATACGATTAACAACAAGGCTCCATAATCTCCTAAATCCCCCAGTTGCATTTTAGATATATTCTTTGAGTTTTGTAGTAAGCGCTTATCCACGTGCGGTTGTTGTGAAAATGAGAGTCGTTTGCTGGCTTTTAGATTTTGTGGCAAATTTTTTTTATTTTTGCGTGCAAATACAGAAATTCTACGAATCCCTCTTCGTGCTACGAAACCGGTCTTTTTCAATCAAAAAACCCGTTTATGAAACCGTTCGTTTTGATCCAAAATTGCTTGGGCCATTTCTTGCTTCACGCGGATATTTGCTTGCGCCATTTCTTGCAGCACGCGAAGATATCCATTGGCGATAGTTACTAGCACGAAAAGTATTAAACATACGATTGCCAACAAGGCTCCATAATCCCAC
>SDBT01008044.1_pt1 | contig 17281 bp, 15 predicted proteins | sample 2277101 | NCBI WGS metagenome assembly SDBT01 (sample SAMN10404973, study PRJNA504765) | marine sediment metagenome | isolation source: marine sediment core GS10_PC15, 103 cmbsf | place: Arctic Ocean: Southern Knipovich Ridge | collected 2010
GATCGAATTTCTGACACCTCCCGTGGACTTTGTATCCGAGGAAATAGACACGACATGGACATACCTCAAGGACCCAAACGGTACAATACTGGAGCTGTCAGAGGACCACAAAAAGAGGGTCTTTAAAACATAACGGACAGGCGGCTGGTGATCTTTATGCAGTACAATGACTGCTGCCCTCACCAATGGACAAAACCGCCGGTTGAGTCAATGCGAAAAATACAAATTGCTCCAGTCTGGTTTTAAAAGAATTAGTCCAGGCATTGTCCCAAATTTTAAAAACTCCTTTTACAGTATTAATATTGAAATAGCAGTTTTCATGTCAAAGGCTGAGATAAAATCTTACCCCGGGTCTTGCTCCTCGGATATATCGTTGTATATTTCGATTATCTCTTTTTCATATTCTGCCGGTGCTTCAACATAGCCCCAGCCTTTCTGTAATTGAAACAGACCATCGTAAGCAGAATCATAGTTGCTTTTGATCACATGAGGTATATTTCGCTCCTGGAGTATATTTTTTAGTACCTGTGCCACGATCCCGTTGTCCAGGGTAAGGATCTTTTTCGTAATTGCCATAAAATTTATCCTGATAATAAAATAACTTCATAAAATACACCAGGTAACTGCCTGCAATTGAAAAAGCGAGTTCGATAAAAAGGAGTGAAAAAAGATTTAAAATATGTCATTCTTATTCGCGATACCATATTGCCGCATATGGGTCAACCGGATTATTATTTACCAACAATTCATTAATCATATCATTATCTATATCCTGTAGATACCCTTTTAACACATTCGAATTATCACTGATCATATACAGCTCCCGGCTTATGCGTTGGTCTGGAGGGATGTTACCTATTGTAATTGGCCAACTATCCAGTATTAAAGAAGCCTCGTACCATATATTTCGGTTTTTATCCAACCATTTGTTTGTGATGACATATCTGCCTTCACACCATGACTTGGTGGAAGATTCAATACTGTATGAGAGCCAGGTGCTATCCGGGTTAAAAATCAATTTTGCCGATAAATAACTAACGTTATTGTAATTTGAATTGATCCAGGTGCCGAAAAGTTCCTCATTGTCTATATGAACATAAGTTGTTTGGTCGTTAATGTTTTTTACGATGCTCTCGAGAATTATTTTTTCTGACATAGACCCAGTGGCGCAACTTCCCATAATGACCAAAAAAGTCAATAACAGAATAATAGCTGGAATCAGTTTGGCAGTCTTCATTATTTATACTCTCTTTACAATTGTCAGATCAAAAAGATAGATGACAATATTTGGTAGTTGGAAATTTACTTTCCTTTTTATGTTAGGATATAATTACATGATTAGAAAAATTTTGCAATAATAAAAAAGTATGATTTTCATTCGTATTTTAAAAGAGGAAATTTAGATATAAATGATCAGCATAAAGTACTAAAAATATTTGTCTCTAATAAAAAAGTAGTAGGAATAAAATGATTTCACTATCCGGTCGAAAATATATATTAATTTCCACCAGGCTGCCTGACAATGAAGTAATTGACTCAGGGGTTCAATAAAATTATTTTATATTCACATATATTTAGAACAAACTGATAAACATTCAAGGAGGTATTGCGAGGTGACAAAAGAAGAAAGAGTCAGAAGAGTTTTTAATCGGCAGGATGTGGACTATCTTCCGAGCCAGATTACCTTTGCGGACAGGACGAGGGACAAAGCTATACATGAAGGCCTCGGGCTGCCGGCCGATAAAACGATAGATGAATATCTTGAAAACCATATTGCTTTCGCGCTTACCAAGGCTGACCACCCGTTGTTTTACCGCAACGACAGAAAATTGATGCACGAGCTTGAAAAGGACGGATGGTGCCGTTTTGACGAAGAGGGCAAGATCTGTTACGACAGCTGGGGCATGGGTGTACAGGTTGATTCCGACGGTTTCAGCGCGGTTTTCAACCCCCTGTCCGAAAAACACACGAAAGATTTTGTGGAAAAGTGGATGCCGCCGCGCATACATGAAGCCTGTCTTGCCGGCACTTTGGAAGAACGCATAAAGCTCTGGACCCCGCCGGACCCGGACCAGGAGGGAAATTATGACTGGATGGTGAGAGATCACAAAGCTCTGTCCGGAGATTACTTTGTCGTGCCGTCCGGTTATTTCGGTATATATGAAAGGGCGTACGGGGTAATAGGTATCCCGGAAATGCTCGAGGGAATGGCGGGTTACCCATCGGTAATTGGAGGGCTTCTTGACAAGATAACCGAATACAGAATAAGGGTTGCGGAAAACTTCGTAAAGCTCGGTCTTTTCGAGGTAGGCCACATGGGTGATGACCTGGGCCAGCAGCACATGCCTTTCTTTTCACCGAAAATGTTCAGGGAAATGTTCCTGCCCCGGTATAAGCAGTTGTGGGGTGTATTTAAAAAAGAGGGCATGAAGATGTCCATGCACTCCTGCGGTAATATAACTGCCTTTATACCCGATTTAATCGAGGCCGGCCTGGATATTCTCGAGCCTGTCCAGCCGTGCATGGATATACATCAGCTGAAAGACGAGTTCGGGAAAGACCTTGTTTTCTGGGGCGGAATCGACACCCAGGAACTGCTTCCTTTCGGGACACCGGGCGAGATAAAAGCCCATGTCACCGAAACCATCATGACCCTGGGAAAGGGCGGTGGCCACCTTATCGGCCCGTCACAGGAAGTTATGAAAGACGTGCCTCTTGACAATATCATTGTCCTTGTAAAGACGATCATAGAAGAAAGGGGAAATGTGCTGAAGCTGTAATTGTCATTTATTTGAAGATTACTTAGAAGGAAAGTCCGGCTGAGACTCAGCGGCAGTACCGCCCAATATAGAGGAGAAAAAAATGAAAGTGGTTGAGCATGAAAACAGACTGGAGGGGAGCCTCCCGAAAATCGGTATAAGACCTGCCATTGACGGAAGGCGGGAGGGTGTGAGGGAAGCGCTTGAAAACCAGACCATGAACATGGCAAGATCAGCTGCCAGGTTCATAACCGGGAATTTAAAACATCCGTGCGGACTGCCTGTTGAATGCGTGATAGCGGACACATGTATCGGCGGGGCCGTCGAGGCGGCCCGGACAGCCCAAAAGTTTAAAAAAGAGGACGTGGGCGTGTCGATAACAGTCACACCGAGCTGGTGCTACGGGGCCGAGACAATGGACATGGACCCGGTTTTACCGAAGGCTGTGTGGGGGTTCAACGGAACAGAAAGGCCCGGTGCTGTGTACCTGGCCGCGGTGCTCGCTGCCAACGCGCAGAAAGGCCTGCCCGCGTTCGGTATCTATGGGAGGGACGTGCAGGATTCGTCCGACACAACTATTCCGGGTGACGTAAAGCAGAAGCTGCTGCAGTTCACAAGGGCGGGGATTGCCTGCTCCACCATGCACGGCAAATCCTACCTGGCCATGGGCGGGGTGTCCATGGGGATCGCCGGTTCGATCGTCGACCCGGGGTTTCTTGAAAATTATCTGGGGCTGCGTTACGAGATGGTGGACATGACAGAGTTTACAAGAAGAATGGACAGGAACGTATACGACCCCGAAGAATACAAGATGGCGCTCAGGTGGGTTAGGGAAAACTGTAAAGAGGGGATAGATGTAAACAAACCCGAAAACCGATATACAAAAGAGCAAAAGGACTCAGACTGGGAAACTATCGTAAAAATGACGATCATTGCCAGGGATCTCATGGTTGGCAACCCGCGTCTGGAGGAGCTGGGTTTCGGGGAGGAGGCGCTGGGCCACAACGCTATAGCCGGCGGTTTCCAGGGGCAGCGTCACTGGACCGATCATTTCCCGAACGGTGATTTTCTGGAAACAATACTTAACTCCTCGTTTGACTGGAATGGAATTCGAGAAGCCTATGTGGTCGCCACAGAGAACGATTATCTTAACGGGATCTCCATGCTGTTCGGCCACCTGCTGACAGGCACTGCTCAGATCTTTTCCGATGTCAGGACATACTGGAGCCCTGACGCGATCAAGCGTGTTACCGGGCACACGGTAAAAGGCCTTGCAGAAAACGGGCTTATACACCTTATCAACTCGGGGTCTACAACTCTTGACGGTACCGGCAGGCAGACAGCGGATGGGAAACCGGTCATGAAGCAGTACTGGGACATCACGCCCGGGGAAGTGCACAAATGCCTCGAAGCAACGAGGTTCTGCCACGCGAACCTGGAATATTTCCGGGGCGGCGGTTTTTCGACATCCTTTATAACCATGCCGGGTATGCCCGTGACCATGTCGAGGATCAACATCGTCTCCGGTCTCGGCCCTGTGCTGCAGATAGCCGAGGGACACACAGCAGAGCTGCCCCAGGAGACGGGTAATGTTTTGATCGACAGGACAGACCCTGCATGGCCCACGACCTGGTTTGCGCCCGGTCTCACGGGCAAAGGTCCTTTTAAGGACGTGTACGCGGTGATGAACAACTGGGGGGCGAACCACGGGGCGGTCAGCTGCGGACACATAGGAGGGGACCTGATGACCCTTGCCTCCATGCTGCGCATCCCTGTCTGTATGCACAACGTGCCTGAGGAAAGAATATTCAGACCAAAGGTCTGGGGAAGTTTCGGTGATTTTGATTCGCAGGGCGCTGATTACAGGGCCTGTGAAAACTTCGGCCCGCTGTACGGGAGAAAATAGGGCTCATCTTCTGAAGGGCCGGGGAAAACACGTGTATGAGCCGGCCCCTCAGGTGGTTTTGTTCTGTCTGATATTGCCCCTGAAAAACAGGTAGATAAAAAAGTACACCAGGACAATATAGAGGCAGCGTTATTACTGGAGTACAAAAATTGTTGTATTAATATAATATCAGGTTGAAACTGATCTGTATAACAGATCAGTTGATCTATAAAACAGATCAGTGTAGTTTGGGAAATAGATTAAAAATGTTTATTGCAAAGCAAAAAAGCAAAATATTGAAAATTTTCTGGGAAAATCCGTTTAATGAATTCCACATAAGGGAATTAACTAGATTGTCAAAATGTACTTATTCTTATGTTTGGAGTACACTGAATAGATTTCAGGAGGAAGGACTTCTTAACAGGCGTAATGCGGCTGATAGTTCTTTTTTTAAGGCGAATCTGGGTAATGAAATGCTATTAAAAGTATTTGAGATGTTTGAACTGGAAAGGAAAAAATTTTTTTTTGAAAATAATAAAAGTATATCCAGAATAATCGACAAGTTTACTCAGAATGCTCTGAATGATTCTAATAAACAAATACAACTCATAATCCTTTATGGATCTGTGGCACGAGAGAAATGGACAAATGAAAGTGATATAGATATTTTGCTTGTATCTGTTCAAGATGATAATAAACTTGCTTCAATAGTAAAGAAGGCAAAAGAAGAGGCTTCATCTTTATTAGAATTAAGCGCAATAACTGTAGATATAACAAAATTTTCAGATGGTTTACATAAACAAACCGAATTTTATAAAACTATCTTTAAAGACAGGATAATACTTTTTAATGAATTTTTGTTTTGGAGGATAATAGCAGAAGGAGAAAATTAAATGGCGAAAGATTTCAATAAAAATATTGAAAAGTGTTTTAAGCAGGGTGGGTTAAGAAATATCGAATCTGATCCAGAGTCGATTCGGCGTCATTTAGATAAAGCTTCTAGTAATGTAAAAGCCATGGACATAATGTTTGATAATCAGAAGTATGATTGGACAATAGTCTGTGGTTATTATGCTATGTATCATGCAGTTTTGGCATCACTAATTAAAATAGGAATTCTTGCAACTAAACACTATTGTGCCGTATCGGCATTTAATGAATTTTATATTTTCAGGAAAAATGTGGATGAAAAATATATTGAATATCTTAATAGAGCAAAAGAGCTTGAAGAAAAATACTCTGAGACCTTGGAGCATGCCCAGGCTGATAGAGTCAGTGACCAATATGGTGTCCAGGTTATTACCAATGATGATGCGGAATGGATAATTGAAGCAGCTAAAGATTTTGTTTTGAAGATTGAAGAAGTGTTAGCTGATTAAGTAAAGCTAATTTTGCATTTTATAAATCACTGGACTTTTATAACCCAGAACTGAATGAATCTGATATAGATTATTAAATATTTCCAAATATTCAAATATCAATATTTTCGTCCCTGTTTTTTTTTCATAATTCATAAATTGAACCAACTCTGATTTCTAAGGACAATCTTATATCAAGCCTTTATACTGTCCAGTCCCAAGTGGCTGGATCGATGATAGTACGCTGATCAAGGTTTAACAAGGGCACAGATAGCCTTTGGAAGTTACCAATGGATGTTAATTTATGTGAGTGGTTTTGTTCTGTCTGATATTGCCCCTGAAAAACAGGTAGATAAAAAAGTACACCAGGACAATATAGGCGCCGGCGTTTATCATAAACATGGGCCTAATACCGAAACGGTCAGCCAGGATACCGCTCAGCCACGGGCCGGTGAACATCCCTATCGCGTACATGGACTGGTGGAGCCCCATTGCTGTGGAGCGCTGTGAACGGTCGATTTTCCGGATGCTTTTCCCGACCAGTATCGGGTAAACAATCCCAAAGGACAATCCGTTGCAGAGCGAGCCTATAAAAAGGTACGTAATTGAAGGAGAAAATGCCAGTATCATTATGCCCAAAAACATAAGAAAAGCACCGGCCGGCAGCATGTAATCGGGGTTTTTTTTTCTCAGTAAAAATGTATTCAGAAGGTTTGCTGAAGTTATTGCAGCAATGTTGAGCGTAACAAGCATACTTTTTATCACATCATTGGCACCCATTTTATGGGCGAGGATAGGAAGAAATCCATAGGTTGCTGAAATTTCAACGTGATGAACTATGATGCTTATAATGGTTGGGAGAAGTATTTCTTTTCTGATTAAAAGATTTCCAATCGTTCTGATTGATACTGTTTTAGGCGGTTTTTTTTCATCTTTGACGAACAGGATTATTACTAATGCAATCACTACAAGTATCGCCGAGAGATAAAAAGCAAGCGGATAGCCGCCTCTCCTGTTTAGAAACCCGGTCAAACCCGTCCCTATCATTCTTCCAAAAGAAGCTGAAAAAGTGAGCATGGAGCTCGCGAATATTGTCTGCTTGAAATCAAAGAAAGTGCTGAATGTGCCGAGAAGCAGCACCCACGATCCCATTGAGATCCCTGTGAAAGCCCTGCCGACGGCCAGCATGAACAGTGTATTTCCTTTACTCATAATAATTGCCCCGACAGAAGCGAAGAAAAAACACAATATTATCAGTGGTCTTCCTCTTCCTGCCATATCACCGAATATCCCTATGGGCAGGCGAACAAAAGCAATAGAAAGACCATACATGGAAAGTACCAGTCCGACCATTGAAAGATGCTCTGTCTTTGTTTTAATATAGGTGGGCAGGGTTGGGACATAGATGTAAAGGGCTAACCAGAAGAGAAACGTGACTGCCATAAATATGATGATCGAGGATCTGTTTTTAATAGTGGTCATTACAAAAATCCGATATCTATTGTTTTTAACAGCTCGCTTTTGCTTGTTTTATTTCTGGAACTGCAAGGTTATGGAGAACCGCACCATTCAGCTATTGCAGCAGCGATAATTTTGGTCCCGTTGATATGGTCGAATAATATTTCCAACATCCTCTTGCCTGTTTACATATTAAGGTGACCGATGCGTCCAACGGTCTAGTGTGTCTCGATACCGCCGGTTACATTGATGGACTGCCCGGTGATATATGAAGCCTGCTCTGAAGCCAGAAACAAAGTCAGGTTCGCGACATCGGCCGGTGTTTCATAGCGCCCCAGCGGTATGATCCCGAGGAATTCCTTTCGCAGCTCCTGTTCACTTTTGTTCCTGAGCTGCTTTAAAACAACGAGCTCCTCGTCCATCATGTCGGTATCCGCGATCCCGGGACACACGGCGTTGACATTTATGCCCAGGGGCGCAAGCTCTTTGGCCAGCGCTTGTGTGAACCCGACGACAGCGAACTTGGAAGCGCAGTAATGCGAATACATCCCTATGCCTGTTTTTCCGAGCATGGAGGCCAGGTTGATTATTTTTCCGCTTTTTCTTTCTTTCATGTGACGGGCGGCTTCCCGTGAGCATAAAAAGACGCCCCTGCAGTTGACGGCCATTGTTCGGTCCCACTGCTCGTCTGTTGTATCCGTGCAGTCCGCAACATAGACGATGCCGGCATTGTTTACAAGGATGTCGAGATGATCGAATTGGTCGAAAACCTGCCGGAAAATACTTTTTACAACTTCCGTGTCGGATATATCGCCGGGGACCGCGATGCCCCTTCCTCCGGCGCTTTTGACTTCATCGGCAACTTTACCGCACAAATCCTCTTTTGTCCCGTTTATCGCGACCGAAGCTCCCTCGCGGGCAAAAGCCATGGCGATCCCTTTTCCAAGCCCCCTCGTGCTGCCTGTAACGAGAACTACTTTGTTTTTAAAGCTCATATAAGTTCCTTTCTTAATAGATTGGTCCGGGTCCTGACCGCGGGATCCGGTACTAAAAGTAAATTGGCAGAAGTACCTGTGTTGTCACAGGAAAATCACACATCCGGAAATAATTCCCGCGCGTTAGACCCCAGGATGCCGTCGATCTCATCATTTGTAATTTCGGGATATCCCAGTTCTACAAGCGGCCCCGGCATTTGCATGTCCTTCAATGCCCGGATGGTCTTGTGCAGGACCGACCATGTGGGGGCCCCGATATCCGCTTCCATCCAGGCCGAGCATAGCGGCCAGTCGCTGCCGAACAGGATACGGTCGAGCACACCGGCCCTTTTTGCCTTGCCGAAGAGCTGCATGTGCAGCCCGGGCCAGAACCCGTAAAGATCGCCGAAAAGAGATATATCAAGATACACGTTGGTGTGCAGTGCAGCTATGGACAGCGCTTCGTCACTCCAGGGTATTCCTGCGTGCGCCATAATAATTTTAAGATCCGGCTTGAACCGTACGGCAACCTCTTCCATATTTATAGGCTGCGCGTATTTTGAGCCTGAAATGCAAAACCCCTGATGAAACAACAGAGGCACCGGCCTTTTTGATTCCTGCTGGAGCTTTATGATCTCTTCGTAGAATGGAAAAAACGCGTGATCGTCGGGATAAAATCCGGTAGGGGGGTACAGCTTGAAACCCGCAACTCCCAGATCGAGGACACACCGGCGTATCTCCTCCAGTGCCTCCTTTCGCCTGGGATCGATGCACGCGTACGGTAATATCCTTCCCCGGCTGTCCATTCCAGCCTGGTTAACGACCCAGTCGTTTAATTCCGATATGGAAACTTCCATGTTGTAAATATTCCCAATATCGAGAATATTTACGCATATCCTGTATGTACATCCGAGGATTTCTTCAGCCGTATCCAGCGCTTCGATAAGTTTTTCCGCGTGCGCGTCGAGAACCGGCTCTGTTCCCAGAAAAAAAGCTCTAAACCATTTTTCAGCTTCCGGGCTCATGTACTTCTTGCCGCCGATTATCCTGGTCAAAAGGTGCCCATGAACATCAAAAATTTCCATTACACAACTCCTCAGCTATTTACCAACCTTCGATTGAATAAATTTAAAAGTTTTCCCGAACAGGTCCATCATACGCTCTACCTGCTCGTCGGTTATGACAAGAGGCGGCTTGATCTTCAGCACATTACCGGCCCCGCCGGTAAAGGTGACCAGACCGTTCTCAAGAGCATAAGCCACACCGGCGGCTGTTTCCGCGACAGCCGGTTCCTTTGTTTTTCTGTCTTTTACCAGCTCGATGCCGATAAAAAGTCCCGGCCCCCGTATGTCGCCGATTATTTCAAATTCTTCGGACATTTCGTTGAGTTTTTTTCTCACAGTATCGCCGACCACGTTGGCCCGGCTTATCAGATCTTCTTTTTCGATTATGCCGAGCACAGCCAGGCCGACCGCTGCGCCGAGCGGGTCGTTCTGGAAAGTGAGGGAGTGCCATGTTTCGGATTCGACTTCCGGGGTGGCGATCCTGTCAGAGAACGACGCGGCTCCTATCGGGTAACCCCCTCCCATGGCCTTGCCTATGATCACGGCGTCGGGTTTGAAATTGTACAGGTCTGAGCAAAACCACGAGCCGCACCGGCCGAGACCGGTCTGGACCTCATCGACGATGATCAGGATGTCCCTTTCCCTGCATATCTTTGCGACTTCATCGACATATCTCTGCGGTAAAGCTATGTGCCCCCCGGGCCCCTGGCAGAGCTCAAGAATGAACCCGGCGACCTGACCCGATGTCCCGTGATTCAGCGCTGCGCGCAAAGCTCCGGCGCACTCCAGTCCGCAGCTTTCCTCGTGCGCTCCGAAGGGGCACCTGTAGCAGTAGGGGTTCGGCACCTGCTGGAACCCCGGCCACCTCAAACCGCCGGGCACCCAGTTTCTCAGCGAAGGGATCCCGCCGAGGCTCATAGTAGCGAGCGATAAACCGTGGTAGGAGTAGTGGAGGGAGATAAACTCTCCTTTGCCGGTCACTTTCATTATGAGTTTTATAGCGGCCTCGACCGAAGCGCCTCCCCCTGTGCATACGTAGGACTTGTGTATGGAGGAAGGTGTGATAGATTCCAGCTTTTCACACAGCTGTATGAGGGGAATGTTGTCAAATATTCCAAGCGTGTGGGATATTTTTTTTGACTGGTTTTCCAGAGCTTCGGTCAGCCCCGGGTGCGAATGGCCGATCAAAAGAGGCCCGTTTGTCCCCGATATGGCATCAATGTACTCTTTTCCCTCTGTGTCTTTCAGTATCACACCTGATGCGCTTTCGAACACTGTGCCTTTGTCCACCCCAGGCCATGCCAGGGAATGAACAACGTATTTTTCGGCCTTTTTCAGATAATCTTTTGTTGAAATGTGTTTTTCCATATTTTCTCCATTTATTGTCATGTTATTATTGCATGTCAATTCCCGGTCGAAAGACACCCGCCGGCCGGGCTATCTCTTCAATGCCCTTTCGACGACAGCATCTATTTTTTTCTGAGCACCCTCCGGAAGCGGCATCGGGCTGTGCTTTTCGAGTATCTTCTTTGCTTTTTCGCGGGCAAAATCCAGCATGCCTTTCATGCCGGACCGCTCAAAAACCTCGTACTTCCTTCGGTCGGTTATTTCCGGCATCCAGTGCTCATCGTGCAAATGGTCCTTTGTGTGCCTTTTGCTCAAAAAACTCTTTGGGCTGTGCGCCGTTTTTTCTATTATTTCCATGCTCCCCCTGACAGCCTCGGGAGAAAAGTCGATCCCGCGCAGGACACGTTTTATGTATCCGTAAAACTCGTCATCCACGACTATCCCTTCGAGCGAGGTTGTGAGAACACCGTTTATGGCGCCGGCCGCGTCATAATTCAGGTTGCAGCCCGCTAAAAGTGCCGTCATGATCGTTGACGCTTTTTCGATACCGCTCTGCAGATCGTTTGTCTTCGAGTCCGTAGCGCCGGAAACCCCGCAGGACGGGACACCGTAATACCTGCAAATCTGTGCGGTGTAAATGCAGTACAGGCACCTTTCCGGGCACCCTTCGCTCACATCACCGGTGCGCATGTCCATCACTGTGGGAGCGCTCGTGAACAGAACAGGCGTCCCGGGGTTTACGAGCTGCGCCAGAGTGATACCGAACAGGACTTCCGCGTTCTGCTGTATAAGCACCCCCGAAAGCGTCACGGGTGCGGTCGCCCCTGATATGGGGTCGGTTTCAACCATGACCGGTAGTCCAAGTCTCGCGCACTCGAACAGGACTTCACAGTTTGTGTTCCCGTATGTAAACGGGCTCTTGAAACAGCAAACAAAGCTCACCAGGTTCCTCTTCAGAACTTCTTCCCTGCTGCCTGAAGCGGCCGCCAGAATGTCGACCTGGTCGCGCACCTCCCGGGCGCTTTCCGCCTGGTTTATTATGTGTTTCCCGGTGTTTTTGACCATCGCGCCGAATACATTTATGTACAGGCCGTTTTTCGGCATATCTCCGGGGCTGACAGGGTAGGGGCAGACCTCGAGGTTTTCGAGCGCGTCCTCGAGACGCACTATGTCTTCTACATCTTTTGAGCAGGCGGGCCGGTGCTCGCCGGTCCAAAGGTCAATTATATTGACGCAGCTCCCGGTCCCTGTTACATGGACGTCGCTGCCCCCGACAACTATATCGGTTGAAGGGTCCCTGCCGCCCAGGACAAATCTCGAGGGCGCGAGTTTCAAAGCCTTTTTCACAACATGCTCGGGCACGCGGACAATCCCTGCTTTCTCGCTCACGTCGCACCCCGCATCCCTCAATAACTTGAACGCGGGCTCATAGCTCATCTTTACGCCGACCTGTTCCAGTAAATTCAGGCTCTGATGGTGCCAGTTGATGACCTCTTCGTTCGTAAGGTATTCGAGTTTTGCGCCTCTGCCGAAATATTGTGACATTCAGTCTCCCCGGTTAAAAACCGCTCTTATCAGGTGAGTATTCACGCCGGATGAACATGACGGCTTTTGCAAAAGAGGATATTTTACATTATACAGGACAATTACACAAGAGATTAATTACAAATTACGAAAAAAAATTACCTATGCCAGTGATAGACCGGCCACAATAATATATGTATATTTCCGCAGAACTATTATATTTTTTTCAGGGACCTTGAGGCAATGAAAAACCCCGGTAAAGACAAAGCTAAGGCTGCATATCACGCTGATGAAAACCTTGATCTCAGGGGAAAGATATGCCCGATGACATTTGTTTACACAAAACTGGCCCTGGAAAATATTTCCCGCGGAAAAATACTAAAGGTTAAACTGGACTTTCCACCGGCGTTTACAAATGTGCCCCGTTCGGTAAAACTTCAAAAGCTGGGCAGGGTGATAGGGGAGCAGCAGGAAGGCAAGGTGAGGACCTTCTGGATCCAAAAAGGGGTCTGACTGCCTCCTTTGGGGTTAATTCCCTTTTTCGATGTTAATCTTCTTTTTCGATGAAAGGGGCGTGGGACTGGCACACCGCTCCAAACCTGCCGTAATCTTCGGTTTTGAACAGAGGCTTCGTTAAGTCTGAACAGGCCTTGCATTCAGGGTTGATTTTTACCTTGATATCGTTAAAGGAGTCATCCAGCAGGTCAAAATTAAAAAACCTTCCGGTGAATCCTGCGGGGAGCCCGATTAGAGATTTTATGGCTTCATTCGCCTGAAGGATGGCTGCCAGCGCGGGGACGGTCCCAAGGACACCCGCACCCGAGCAGCTCAGTGCTGTTTCATCCGGAAGCGGCTCGTTGACAACACAGCGGTAGCATGCTGTCTCCCCGGGAACGACCGATACCAGCTGGCCGTAAAACATCACGGCCCCCGCGATCGTAAAAGGAATTTTAAAGTACACGCACGCGTCGTTCACAAGAAATTTTGTGGCAAAGTTATCGCTTGCCTCGATAATGTAGTCACAGCCTTCCAGGAACTTCGCTATATTTTCCTTTGTCAGGTAGAAATTACTGAAATCCGCGGAAACATCCGGGTTCATCTCCCTGATCTTGTTCCTTACACTTTCCGTTTTGGACTTTCCGACGTCTTTTGTGTAATGCAGGAATTGGCGCGGCAGGTTCGAAACATCGACCCTGTCCCCGTCGCATATTTTTAAATGACCCACTCCGGCTGCGGTCAGTATCTGGATGGCGGGGCAGCCCAGCCCCCCTGCCCCGATTATGCCTACCGTCGAGTCCAGGAGTTTTTTAACACCTTTTCCGCCAATTTCTTTTAAAATGATCTGGCGGGAGTATCTTTCGATCTGGTCTTCTGTCAGGCCAAACTCAGTGTCCACGCTCCGGCCTCCTGTTACACATTTTCATCTTCTTCATCGCCGGCTTTAGACGAATGTAATGTCTTTGAGTAGAATAATAAAGTAAAAGGTGGGTGCTTGCGGTGTCAAAATTATTTACCTCAAGCGGGTATTGATGTATTTTTAAATAGTTCCCGGTGAAGCCCGCCATGCTGTGATTGGGCTTAACCGGACAGGCCCGGCATTGCCGGGTTTTTCCGGACAGGTCACCGGTTCATTTTAGCTTTTATTCAGGGAGGGCGGCACAAACTTATGGATAATAAACGGTCGATCATATCCGAAGCTGTTTCAACGGGACGGAGTGTGCTTTCTGAATATGAAAGCAAAACCTTTCTGGCTTCCCGCGGAATACCTTTTGCGCGGGATGAGCTCGTGGAAAGCCTTTCCGAAGCCGGGAAGGCGGCCGGAGAAATAGGGTATCCTGTTGCTTTGAAGGTTTGCTCGGACAGGGCGGCGCACAAAACGGAACAGGGTCTTATAAAAACAGGAATAAGGGACCGGGCTGAACTGGGGCCTGCCTTCGACAGCCTTTCGATCAAGGCAAAGGAGCTGAAAGGGGCGGTCCTCGTTCAGGAAATGGTCCGGGGGGAACGCGAGCTGGTGATGGGGATGACGAGAAAAGATAATTTCGGCCCCTGTGTGATGTTCGGGCTCGGAGGTATTTTCACGGAAGTTCTCCAGGCAGTCTCGTTCCGCGTAGCGCCTTTATCCGAGCAGGATGCTCTTGACATGATGGATGAGATCAGGGGGCGAAAGATCCTCGACGCATTTCGGGGCATGCTGCCGGTAAACAGGGAGAAGCTCGCCGGGTATCTGGTCAGCCTCGGGAAGATCGGTCTCGAGTGCCCGGAAATACGCGAGATCGACGTCAATCCGATGATAGTCCGTGACGGGCAGCCTGTTGCTGTGGACGCCCTTGTCGTGTTAGAGACGGGGGCTGAAGCTGCGGAGGCCGGATCATCGAAAACTGACCTTCATCCCTCAGAAACGCCGGCTACCGGATATTTAAAGAAATTCTTTGAACCGGAGGGTGTTGCCGTGATCGGGGCTTCCGGCACCCCTCACAAAGCCGGGAATGATGTGGTCCTGAACATAACGGCCAACGGTTATAAAGGCGGGCTGTACCTGGTCAATCCCAGGGGCGGGGAAATCCTCGGGCACAAAGTATACCCTTCGATCGAGGAGCTTCCTCCCGGAATCGATCTGGGTATCGTGATTCTGCCTGCCGCGGCCACACCGGAAACTATAAGAAAGTGTGCTGCCAGGGGAATTACCGCTCTTGTCCTCGCGGCCGGAGGGTTTGCCGAGGTTGATGAGCAGGGTAGATCGCTTCAGGAGGAGACCGTGAAGGCGATCCGCGAGACAGGCGTGAGAGTGCTCGGCCCGAACACATCCGGACATATCTCTACACCTCACAATTTCACTTCGAGTTTTTTCCCGCTGGGGAAAATTCCACGCGGTAACATTTCATATATTGCCCAGACAGGTAATTTCGCGACCCACACAATGCGTTATATCATGTCAGGCGAGCATTACGGCGTGGCGCGGGTGGCCGGCATGGGAAACAAGCTGGATATCGAGGAAACCGAATTACTCGAATACTACGCCGACGATCCGGAGACAAGCGCCGTATTTATATACCTGGAGAGTTTCAAATATCCGGGCCGTTTTCTCGAGACAGCGCGCCGTGTGACAAAAAAGAAACCGGTTGTACTTTTCAAAGGCGGTGTGACATCCCGGGGCGCGAAAGCCGCGGTGGCCCACACAGCGGCAATTGCTACAGATGACAGGATAATCGACGCGCTGCTGCGCCAGGCCGGTGTAGTCCGGATCCACAGGTACTCGCACCTCTTTCTCGCTGCCAAGGCCGCAGCCGTAATGCCCCTGCCCCGCGGGAACCGGGTGAGTTTTTTGGCGCCTTCGGGCGCGATGCTGGTGTCCCTGACAGATTTCTGCACCAGCCAGCTTGGGCTCGAGGTCCCGGAGCTGGAGGAACCTTCACGCCGTCGTTTGCAGGACCTGAGCCCGGACTTCATCCGGATGCGCAATCCCGTTGATATCTGGGCCACGGTACTGGCAAAAGGGATGGAAACGGCTTACTACGAAGGCGCGAAAATCGTGTTGGGCGATCCCAACATCGACGCGGTTGTCCTTGTGCTGATGCTCTCCGATGAGATTGGTGTCCCTCCGCTGGATTTTATCCTGGACCTTGCGGGCGAGTACCCGCTAAAACCGGTCTATGTAACGTTCTCGGCCCAGAAGAAACACATGGATGCGGCAAGAGATTTTCTCGAGCCCGGGGGTGTACCGACTTTTCCGCTGATAGAGCAGCCCTTCGAGGTCCTGGATATTCTGTACAGGTGCAGGGCTGTCATGGATAAAGGCCGGTAATGCCCTCAAAGCGGCCGAATAAACGTTGCTAACTGGGCGCTGTTATTTCATGTTTCGTGGGGCGGGATTGCATCTGTGCAGAGGTACCCGGTATTAAAGCCCGATCACCGAGTATACGATATCTTTGACAACTTTATTTTTCTTAAGCTCACCGAGCACCGGGTCAAGATCACTGGGGGAGCCCGCCAGAAAATATGTCCAACCGTTGCTGTCCTGGTTCACCAACTCGCAGGTCAGAAACGATTTTTCACCCGCGACATCGCGGGGTTTCAGCTCCCGGACGGAGAGTATTATGGCCGATTTTCTCAGCCTGTGCGAATCATAGGGCCGCTCTTCAAGACCCTTGACCTTGCTGAGCCTCCGGATCTTGCGGACCATGATGTCTTTTTTCTCTTCATTGCAGAAAAAGGTGAGCACAACACTGCCTTCAACCTTTGTCTGCTCTTCGACCCCGTGGCCGACAACAGTCCCTATGCTGATCCCCTCGTTGCTGAAGGTGGACGAGATGCTCGTGAGCGCCCCGGCCCGGTCCATGACATGGACACGGAATACCCAGTGCTGTTCTTCGGTTTTTTTCATACTGTTTTTCTCCGGCTTTAACTTTCAGAGGGGCCCTGTTTCCTCAAAACGGCGGGGTTTTTCACGCCCGGACAGGACGCCGACCGCGCCCGAAGCAAGGGCTGCCATTTCCAGAGACTCTTCAAATACAAGGACCGGCGCCAGCCTTATAACGCGGCGGCGAAGGGGGCCCATTATGAGCCTGCTTTTTACAAGCCCCCCGGTCAGGACTATGGCTTCGACATCGCACCCCGCGGCCACGAACATTGCGCCTATCTCTTTTGCGATTTTGTACACCATGGCTTCCACAATCTCCCCGGCGCGCCTGTCCCCGCCCGAAATGCGGCGCTCTATTTCCTCCATACGCCACTCTCCAAGATAGGACAGCAGGCCGCCCCGTTTTGTAAGCTCTTCCTTGAGCTCCTCTCTGGAAAATTTCCCGGAAAAACAAAGATCGATCAGCTCTCCGGCAGGCAGTGTTCCGGCGCGCTGAGGTGTGAACGGGCCCTCGCCCAGCAGGGCGATGTTGTTGTCGATCATTTTTCCCTG
>SDBT01008045.1_pt1 | contig 17279 bp, 21 predicted proteins | sample 2277101 | NCBI WGS metagenome assembly SDBT01 (sample SAMN10404973, study PRJNA504765) | marine sediment metagenome | isolation source: marine sediment core GS10_PC15, 103 cmbsf | place: Arctic Ocean: Southern Knipovich Ridge | collected 2010
CGATGACCCGTTGGAGTACACAGGACATTATTGGCATGTTGCGTGCCTTAGCAGAACGTGACCCGAACGCTGAACAGTGGCATGTTATCGAATTACCTGCTATCGCCCTTCAAAACGATATATTGGGACGTGAACCCGGTCAGGCTTTATGGCCTGAATGGTACGATGTGTCTGATTTGATGGCTATAAAATCATTATCTCCGCGCTATTGGGAGGCGCTTTATCAGCAAAAGCCACTTGACGAAATTGGAAAGCTATTTGAGCGTCATAAATTTGAGCGTTTTATTCTGGATGCTGATGATGACAAGGCGGCTGTTTGGACATTTGATCTTGCATTAGGTGAAAAGGAATCGGCGGATTTTTCCGTCTGGGGACGCTGGATGTATAAGCAAGATGAAGATGAAGATGAATATGGCGAATTATATGTTGAGAGCATTCATCGTAATCATGAGAAATGGCCTGTGGTTAAGCGTCAAATTATTTTGTTGATTCAGACTTTCGAGGATGATGTTTTTGTTTTTCCGAAACATACATTTGAATTGATGGCTGTTCAGGAGTTAAAAGACGAATTACCGGATGATGCTTACCGGATTTTGGCAGTTAGCATGACTGGTGACAAACATGAGCGTGCTGCTCTTTACTCTTCTCGTGTGGCATCGCGGCGTGCTTTCGTTGAGGAAGGTAAGGCAGGTGACGACTTTATCAATGAACACGATATGTTTCCTGGCCCAAATGATGATTTTGTTGATATGAGTAGTGTTGCGGCACATTATTTTGGTCTCAAGCAAGAAATTAAAATTATTAGTGGTTACACAGAAGATGAGCAAAAGCGGCGGCGTTTGTTGAAGCGTGAACAGGCACATCTTCAGCGACGTGCAGTAGAGGAGCGATTAGGTGATGTTTAACTATTGGGACCGTGTATGGACTATGTGGCAGGACTGGCGATCACGGGAAGAACACGCTGAGGTGATATCTGAGCGTGCTTATCCCGGACAGCGGCATGAAGCGGCGATGTTTGCTTATGGTACTGGTCAGAATGTAGCTGATTATTTATCGTATTATGCCCTCAACGTATGGGTGGGTACGGCAATTTCTCGTGTTGCTGAAGCTGCTGCAATGTCTGCGCTCAAGGTTCATCGTCGTGGTGACATTACTGACTTTCAAGATAATCATGGAATTTTGGATTTGCTTGGTGAGTATGGTAGTCCTAATGATGCTCAGGATGCTGGTGAGTTCCTAGAGGAACATTTTGTGAATTGGGGACTGACAGGTAATAGTTATTGGTACTGGGTTGCGCCCAGTGGTGGTCGTCCTGTTGAAGTTTATAATTTGCAACCCGCGCATGTTGTGGTTGTTCCGGGAGTTGACCGAACGGTTTCGCATTATGAATATAAGCCTGTTGGTGGTCTTGATATTCGATTAGAACCAGAGCAGGTGACACATTTCAAGCGGAATAATCCTTATTCGCGTTATTACGGTATGTCAGCACTTGAAGCGATTAGGCTAGAAATCACTGGTGACCGGTCAATGGCGATTTGGAACAACCAATTTTTTGGTGATGATGTGGGCATTCCTGCTGGAATCATCTTTGTTCCACCGGATACGCCTGCTGTTGATTTGCCGCGTCTCACAGATGAATTTAATGCTTCTTATGGTACACGTCGGCGTACAGCGGTGATCAGAGGTACACCGGGATCGCAGATGTATCATCCTGCGGGTGCGGTGCATAAAGACCTTGATTTTGGAGAAGGTCGGCTTCTTTCTCGGCAAGCAATTTATGAATGTTTGGATTTGCCGCTTGGTATGTTGAGTGAGACCTCGACGGAAGCGCACGCACGAGTAGCCGAACGCCAGTTCCATGCTGCTGTGGACAAGCGGTTATGGCGTACAGGACGTAAATTAACGGCTGATGCCCTTCATTTGTGGCCTGCTTGGAAGTCTTATGCTGTTGGATTTGAAGATAAACGGCGTGATGTCGCCGATTGGGAGCAAGGTCAGCGCAAAGTCGATACTATGCTCAAAACACATTCAATTAACGAAGTGCGTGCAATTGTATATAACGATAAACCAGTAGATTGGGGAGAACGAGATGGCAACGAAGTTCGAGATAGAGGACAGAATGAACAAGGTGGAAGCGATGCTGAGTCAAGTGATGGCGGAGTTGAAGCGACAGGACGAACGAATGGACAATCTCTTAACAAGCGCAGAGAAAGACTCGCCGGTTGATGGTGTGTTGGCCGCTTTTCGTGGTAGGAAAACAAAGAAGGTGATTGATGCTGCTGAGACTTCGGAATAATATTCGAGCGGTAGGTGATCGGCGTGCTGGTGGGATTATTATTCCCATTGGTAAGCGTGATAAAGTAGGGACATTTTGGAACCGAGCAAGTGATGTAGCTTGGGGAATGTTCCCTAGTAAACCTGTGTTCTGGTTTCATATGGCTGAATCTCAGTTGTTGCTTCATGCTTGGCAGCGTGCTGGGATGGTCGATCAAGATTCTTTGCTTCTTTTGCCAGAGGGTTGGTATGCAGAAGCGGATATTAATGATTCTCCTGCTGGCAATACGCTCTGGGATTATGTGGTGCGCGGGCTTGCAGCGTGGTCAACCGGAACACTGCCGAATCTCATGAAAATACATGACTCAGGTTATGTTGAACGTTGGCCTGTCGTGGAGCTTTCGGGCGCTCCAGCGGACAAGGTGTTGTCATTGCCCGGAACAACCACTGTGGCGGCTATACGCTCGATGCTGCCAGAGGGTGATTATGATGATTCAATCGAGCTAGCAAGGAGTCCAGTGATTATGAATCCACCACCGAATGGAAATAACGATATACCTGCACTTGTGCCTGCATCTGTGCCTGTGACGCAAGTAACGTCAGATTTTGTCACACGGGCAGAATTTCAGGCGCAAATGTCTGAATTAATACAAGGAATCGCGTCCTTAACTGAAAATGTACGTGCATTGACTGAGGCTGCTGATGCGCCTGCTGTGAATTTGCCACCTTCAGTACCTCCGGCAGGGGATGTTGTACCTGTGCAAATTCAGGTCATGTATGAGTGGGACGAGTTGTCAATGTTTGCTCATACTCTACGAGCTAAGTTTGATGACAAGGCACGGGAAGACACGCAGTTCATGCGTTCTTATGCGGCGAAAGCAGAGAAGATGATTCTTCAGCAGTCAGTCGAGAAAGATGTACCTTTCTTGTTGCGTGACCAGAAGGTTGCTATTCGTGCGATGGATGATGAGGCTGTCACAGCTGTTCAAGCGTACATGCCAAGCATTCGTGCAGCTGAGGCTATGGATTTGTCCGCGAACAGCGCGAATGTTGTTGAAACAATGTTTCATAGTCAAGCGTGGTTTGCTTTCATTATGGCTTCAAGTTTGTTTCAACAATTCCCCCGTTTTAATATGCCGACCAGTCCCTTTAAGCGGACGAAAATCACAGGTGGTCCCGTGGTGCGTCTGATTGGCGCGCTGACTGATCAGGCGAATTTTGGTGTGCATAATTCAATTATACCGACCTCGAAAATCACTACGGGCGTGACGACTTGGACCGCGGGTGCGATTGGTGCGCTGACCTTGCTAGAGGACACACTTCTCGAAGATGCGAAGGTGAACCTCTGGGAAGCATTTGCTACACAGTATGCACGTATTCATGGTCAGGCATTGGACTACACTTTGTTGAATGGTGATGAAACCGCTACAACTTCGAATTTCTCTTGGTTTAGTGTAGATCCGACTGGTACAGTCGAAGATAAGATTTTGGCTGTCGATGGTTTGCGTCACATGTCTTTGGTAACAGATACGAATGGCGTAGATTTGGCTGGGGCTATTGTGAACGATGACATCTTGTTGTTGATGGAAGCGTTGGGCAGTAGCGGTGAATTGGGTTTGAAGCCTGAGGAGTTGATGCTTATTTCGGATTTGCCTGTGTTTTACGACATAGCCGCTTTGAGTGATTATAAATCTGCGGCGGACGTGGGTCCAAAACTGTCTACGTTGGTCAATGGTTTTTTGAATGATTGGCGTGGCGTGACTACTGTTCCTGTCTCATCGGCAATTTTGCCGAACACGATTGCAAGCGGAGCTATACACGCAACAACCAATACGCTTGGCTCGGTTGTTTTGACACATATTCCCAGCATTCATATCGGTATCAAGCGTGAGTTGAAAATAGAGCGTACGCCTGTTCTTGGTACGTTGGGGTCGTTCATCTTCTCGTCAATGCGTTTTGATGTGCAGTTTATGGAATCAAATGCTGTTGCTGTAGGATACAACGCAACCATTTAGGAAGTGTTTTCACTGGCCTCATCGAGGTGCTTGTGAATCAATGGAGTGTTAATTGTGACCTATCCAACAACTGCAAACTTGAAAACATTTCTCAAAATCACCTCTGCTTCTGATGACGCGGTGTTGGATTATGCGTTGGATGCAGCTATAGAATTTGTAGAGCGCCAAACCGGGCGTGTTTTCGTTGTGGTAGCGGACAAGATTGAGTTGTTTCCTGTTCAGGCTCCGCATGTGTTGCCAAGCAATAATTTGAAGTTGCTGTTTCTCCGTGATTTAGCTGCTGCACCAACTACTGTTACGAATGGTGATGGTGTGGCAGTCACATCTTCTGAGTACCTTTTGCTTTCGCCTTATCATGTTGCCCCGTATTTTGGGATTGAGTTATATCGAAATACTTCTGGTGTTTATTGGCAGCATGGTGGGGATTACACGAATATTTCGATTGATGCGAAATGGGGATACTCTGAAGATTGCCCTGATGTGATTTTTCAAGTAATCCTCCAGATTGCTCAGCATGACTATCAAGCGCGTTCAACAGGGCAGGGTGGGGCTGTGGCTGCTGCCTCGCGTCGTGGGGGGCTTGTGATTCCTCCTAGTGGGCTGCCTGACGATGTGCTTGAGCGTTTGCATTTGTATAGGAGATGATCTTATGGATGATGAGAGATGGTTGAATAGTGGATTTTCTGGGGATGAGATGTACACTGAGCGTTTGCATGAATCTGCATCGGTAGGTTTACTTGGTATTGACGTGAGTAGGACTCAACGGTATTGGTGCTGGACAGGAGATAGTCGTGTTGAGCTTACATTCAATGATCGCTCACCTTTTTGGGTGACTTTACATATGGTGCTGTTGAATGCTTTGTCGTTGCAACTGTTGTTTGATTGGGGTGTGGCTAGTCGTGTTATTGGCAGTGGGGGCGGCAGTGGGGGTGGTCGGGCAAGGCCTGATTATAATCCAACAGATCATTGGCGGCGTTGTAGTGGATATGTTGATGGGTAGGTGATATGAGTTTAGTAGCAGCTTTAATAGAACTGGCTACGTGGAATATAGTTGGTGTTAATAGGCATTATGTCTATTCTGCGTTTGATGGTGTAGTTATGGAGGCGGAACTCCCAGCATTGCTTGTACGTTTGGTTAAGCGTAGTGGTGATTCGGCTTCGGCTATTAATGTTGAATTTAGCAGTGGTGCTGTTTTGCTGCGTGTTGACCATGTTTTGTTGATTCGAGGTGCTGGAACAGGGATTCGTGCAGATTCACAATCGGAATTTGTGGCGCATATAGATAATTATTTGATTGCTGTAGCGGATGATTTCAGGTTGAATAATAAATTAGCGCGTCCTTTGGCCATTGTGGGAATAGAACCCGGTCTCGTTGAGCATGGTGGTATGGTTTATGAAGGTATTGTTTTTGAGCATGAATGGTTGCTTGAGTTTGGTTCGTTTATTCCGAGTGATCAGAGTGGATTGGTGGCTTGGTACGATGCGAACGATGCTGCGACAATCTGGCAGGATAGCGCTAAGACAACGGCGGCGGGGGTGGGTGATGTTGTGGGGGCATGGGCTGATAAGTCTGGTTTAGGGCATGATTTGTTGCAAGCGACTACCTCTTTGAAACCGACGCGGCAGAGTGGATATATTGATTTTGATGGTATTGATGATTATTTGAATGTCGTGTTTTCAGCGGAATACGCACAGCCGAATACTGTATTTGTAGTTGCAAAGTTTGATGTGGGGGGTGTCACGCAATATATTATGGATGGATTGGATTCGGGTCATAGGGTGGCTTTTTATGTAAGTTCGGGCGCAAGTATGCAATCTTTCGGAGGTTCAGCAGGGTTGTTTGATCCATCGGTAGGGGATACCAACGTGGGTTTATTGGCGGTTGTATTTAATGGTGTGTTTTCTCTGCTGCGGAGAGATACTACGGAGGTTAGCAGGGATTTAGGGAGTCATAGTGCTACTGGGTTGTATGTGGGTGTGAATTACCTAGTGCTTAAAAACTTGAACGGGCGGGTTTTGGAGTTGTGTGTATACGAAGGTTTGCTGTCTAGCAAGGAGATAGCACGGGTAGAAAATTATTTGAATACTAAATGGAGTATTTACTGATGCCCAGCAAGTGGACAAAACGGCTTCACATCATTATCCCGGTAGGAATTGCCAATGCTGCTTTTCGGCGTGGGTCGATGGGTGCGGTATTTTCGGTATGGACTGGTGAATCTGTAGAAGATGAATCTTTGATGTTCTCTGCTCGGCTTTCCGTGAACGGGATTGAACCAGCAACACATCTGGGAGCTTCTACTCTGTTGACTGATGATTTATTTGATGCTGTTGATGCAGAGATGAAGCGTAATTTGTTGCCTGCTGCGAACTGGGATTTGATTGATGTTGCATCAGGAGCTTCTCTAGCTGGGAATACAGGTATTCCGATGTCAAATGCTCCTACTTTTGATGATTTGCTCTCGTATAGCGATTTGATGCAAATCATTGACAGGGAGGAATGATGGTTATATGGCAGATTTTCGCTGACACAGATGATGATTTTGTGTTCGATGATGATGATATTTTATCTGTGAAAGTTCAAGATATTAAAATTATGGCGGGAATACGTGGTGATTTTGCGCGGGTAGCGTCTGTGGGAACTGTGACATTGCAGGTTAATAATGTGGATGGACAATTTTATTTGGAGAGTGGTTCTCCTGTTGATTTGCGTATTGGTCGTTGGATTCAGCTAAAAGCGGTTGTTGACTCGATCGCTTACATTGTTTTTACTGGTGTATTGGATGATTTACGTCGTTGGAATGATGTTGTAGTGGAAATTAGCTTGAAATCTCGTTTTGGATGGTTGGGTCAACGGGTTAGTGTGCCGCTTCGAGAAGATGTCTTGACCAGTGTCATGCTGGCAGAGGTGCTTGAACCGCAGAATTGCTTTCTTCCCCATCCTTTGACAGATAATGCAACTGGTTATCGTTATGCTGTGGTCAATGATCCTTTGGCTATTGTGGGTTCTTGTTATGTTTATGGTAGTACGCATCCTTTGGTTAGCTTAGAGACAGGCAAGACGGCTTTGGAGTTCTTCGGTGGTGTTTATGATGGCGATAGTACGGCGGCTGTGCTTGTGAGTGATATAGTAGCGGCTGAGTATGGTTGGTTATTTGAGAAGCGGGATGGTGAAATTAATTTTTACAACAGACACCATACTATTATTAATAATACAGAGCAAGTTACTTTTGATGACACTGTTGCAGATTTTGGGTATTGGTATGCTGCTAATATCGTTAATCGTGTTCGTGGTCGTGTGATTCCGCGTCTGAAAGACACTCGTGTTGTGTGGAGTAATGATGTTCGGATTCGTGTTGGGCCAGGCAAAGAGCGTTTGTTTCGTTTTCGGGCAAGTGATGGCAAGGTTTTGGGTATTAGTGCGGTAGGTCCTGTCTTTTTCTCTTTTTCCTTCGAAGATGATGTTGGCGTTTCGGTGACTGATGTCAGTGTTGAACTGGTTAAAATCGAGGATAACGGCGTTCGTGTTCGTTTCTTGGATAATTCGCTGGGCGGTTTGCGTTATGTCACTGTGGGGTCAAGTATCACAGCGGATGCTTTGGTGCAGCAGGAAGAAATTATAGTAGAAGCTCTAGCGTCGCCGCATTTGCATGGTCGGTCTGATCTATTTGTTCCGGGACTCGAATATACCTCAGTTGATTTTGCTGAAGGCTTGGTCAATTTTGTTTTGGCTGAAAGGCGTGTAGAACGTGGCTATGTGGATTATGTGCAATTATCTGATGATTCCAGTTTGATGTTCTCGCTAGAAATTTTGGAGTTGGTACGAGTTAATAGTTCTTCGACTGGCAACAATAGGCAGTATCGCATCATGGGTTATCAGTATGAATGGGGTGCTGGTAGTGGATTTGTACGCTATTTTTTACGGCCTGCCAATGAAGAGAATTACGCTGTCGTGAATGACGATACCCGTAATATGATTGGTCAAGTTTGGGTAGCATTTTAGGAGAAGCTTATGCCTGCTGAATGGACACCACCGAAAGATTGGACATCTGAGCCTATTTATGAAGCTGACTTTGATGCTATGACCAATAATGATGCTTGGTTGAAAGACCCTACTGAGTCATCTTGGAATATGGATGAAGTGTCAGATTACACCACGACTTCGGCTACCTTTGTTGATGTGGATGCTACAGAGGGTAAAGGTAAGCATACGATTGTTACAGAAGGTGGTTGGATTGAGATTGTGCTGACGATTGTAATCAATCAAAGTGCTGGTAACACTCTATTTGATATTGAAATGGACGGTGCCAGTATTGGAAATGGCAGTGATGGCATAGCTTATGAGAATAGTTCTGGTAATCGCTGTACTCTCTGTGTAAGGTGGCGTGTGAAACCGAGTGCTGCCAGTCATAATTTTGTCTTGCGTTGGCGTGTGACTGCGGGAACGGGGACTATTTATGCTGGTACGACCTATGGCGGTTTCTTTGGTGTAAGGGAGAATTGAGATGAGATCTATTGATGTTGAGCGGGTGGGTGTGAATACAACTGCTTTGCATGAAGAATTGAAGCAAGTGCTTGGGGACGATTTTTTGAGCGTCACGACTAGACCGGGCATTGTGCATTTGGAATTTGCTGATTCTGTATCTGATGAAGATATAGAAGGTGCGCGTCAGGCTGTCTTGTTTCATGATGCGCGAATCTTGAGTTCAGTGGAGCAGCGAAATGTACGAATTACTGATTTGTTTGGTGAACTGGTGGGCTTAGATGAGACTCTTAATCCTGATGTAGCAACATCTTCGAAAATAGTGCGGTTGCTGTATATGGTTCTAATTGAAAAAGGATTGATAGATGGTTAATTTAGGGCCATCATGCTCTTTAGAAAGTTCTGGCTTGCTCTCTTTCCTGCCCCTGCATCAACAATAACAGAAAGTATCATATCATCATCTTCTTTGTCAAAGACTGGTTCAGTAAATTTTTCTACTTGAATCGTTTTGATTTGCTGGGTTGATGGTAGGGTTATTTCGTCTGCCAGTTGTTCGAGCATTCTAGCCATCTCATCAAGGATGTGCTGGCTGCTCGGCGGTGGGGGAGTCTGTAGGTGGGGGAACATTTCATATAGGACAATCGTGTTGCCTGCGTGCAAGTCGATGATAAGGCGCAAGCCATCGCGAACGTATTGCGTCCATTGTTTCATTTTCTTTAAGGTCTTAATTTCTGTAATAAGTTTGGCTTCGACTGGATTTGTGTGAAATAGATCGAAGCGTAGAGTCTGTTTAGTAAGCATCGTTTTCTCCGAATTGGTCTGGGTTATCTTCGCTGCAATAGCTAAACTTTTTCGTCTTTGGATTGTAGTTGATATGACCAGTTGCCCATTTTCCTTGTGGTTGGAAGCTGCGAATAGTGATTCGTAATTCTTTCTCTATGAATTCAAAATCATAGCGGGCGTATCTGGAACGGCGGTACAGACTTTCATCTGCTTCTATTAATCCTTGTGTCATCAAGGCGAATTTTCTGCCTCCTTTGTGGTGAATGAAGCGATTAACCCACCACTCTATAGCTTTCGGTTTGAGAAGATAGTCACTCCAGAAATGTGTTTTTTGGTTTGTTAGCATGATTCACTCTTTATTATAAAGATAGCACGTCTGCCAAAAAATGGCAAACGTGCTGATATTACTAAGTTTTTTGATATTGTCTGATTTTCTCCTCATTGACTTTCGATGTACTTTTTGACTGCTCTGGAGTCGCCGCCGACGCTGCGATTCCAGTATTTCACTTGCCAGAAGGCTCGTTTTTCTTTTAGTATTGGGAATTTTCGTCTGATTTGTAAGCTACTGTACCATTTTATCAATTGAACAGCTTTAGCGACGGTCATTGTGTTCGGAATCTGGATGAAGATGTGAATATGGTTGGGCTGGGCATCATAGGCGATGATGATTATATGCTTGAGTTCGCATATGTGGTCGATGGCTTGCTTTATTTCGGCTGCGATAAATGGATTTTCGAGAACTGGATGGCGATATTTTGGACTGAATATAATGTGATGGCGATTGGTTCTCATATCAATTTCCTTTGATTCATGTTTCCTATTGTGGCTGAAAAGGATTGGCTGCTATCTGCGAACATGTCTAGCGTCTTTTTTGCTGTGATTTTGTCAATTTCTTGGACTCGTTTAATTGCATCGGCGATAGCCCACCAGTGCGGTTGGTCTTCTAAAAACGCTTGTTCTATTAGGGCGTAGACTGCTTTGCGGGCTTTTGTTTGTGCTTTCGTTTTTTTCATGCTACAATTTCCTTAGATTTTTTACCGTTATTGCTGATAGTTTCAGTGATAGCAGGGTGGGGACAAGCGCTTACTTGTCCCCATTTGCGTTATGATTGATTTAGAATTTCCTGCGTAACGTATTCTAGTTCCGTGATTGTGATTCCTACTTTTTCATTGAAATATGAATTGAAGCCTTCTCTGTGTAGAATGTTGTGTGCTAGCAGACACATCAAGGTAGCACGAAGTAAATGGTGACGGGTGCGACCTTCTGCGGACTCTATTTTAGCGGCATCTGATGCGAGTTTGTGTAATTCATCGATTAATTTTTGTGGTGCGAATTCTAACATTTGAATCTCCAATCTATCTTATCATTACGTATATTGTACCATTTTTTGGGAGTTATTGTAAGCATTTTGAGGGAAAAACGGGACTAAAAATCGGAAAAACGGGGGGCAGGAGACCAGCGGAAACAGGGGACACCAGCGACCAAACCGACAGAAAGCCACGAACCAGCGCAACCCGGAAGGCCAACCGGAGGCCCAGAAAAGCCCACGCAAGAGAACCAGACCGGGCAGCCACGAGAAGCCAGCACAGCAGCGCAAACCAGAGAACCACGCGACGAAGCCGACGAGACAACGAACAAACCAGAGGAAGCAGCAGCAGCAGCAGCACGAGAACGGACAGCAAAACGGGCCCGAAGCGGAACAGCAGGCCCACCACCCGCACCAGAAACGACAGACCCACACGAAGAAGCCAGCAACGAGGCAGCAGAGGAGGAAGGCCAAGCACCCGGACGCGAGACACAAAACAAAGAAACCCGAGAACCAGCACCCAGAGAGACCAGCCTAGATAAAAAAGCAGCATCCGCGCCAGCCGCACAGCCAGCCACAAAACCACCGGGACGCGCCACAAGCGAAGGACACAAACGAGACACCAGAGCCAGCCCAGCCGACGAAAGAACACGAGACCCACCCAGAAGCAAAACCACAGCAAACCCTTTCTTATTTATATATATATTCTACCATTTTTTGGCAGTTTCCGCAAGCCGAACAAGGGAAAAACGAGGGACAAAAGCGCAAAAAAGGTGCGGCCCGCACCCCCAGCCCGGGCAAGCAGCAGCGCCCCCCCGCAAAAAAAAAGGGAAAAAAACAAAAAAAGAACAACAAAACAAAAAGAAAAAAAAGGAAAAAAAGCGAAAGCCCTTAAAAAGCAGCCGCATAGACGAAAAAAGCAAGGGACGCGTAGCGGCGCACTATCTGCCCTTGTCTTTTTTTCGTCGCGGATGCTATCCTTTCGAGACCGCTTTTTTTTCCCTATGTCGCATGTGGAGTTATGAACAGGGTTTTGCACAGATGATGTGTGTGTCTTCGTCGGCCAAGGGCTATATATACAGATTCATTAAGTTAAACCATTTTTGATGATTGAAGCTCACCAATTTATTTATTCTCACTTTTTTCCACCCTTTGTTTTATGGGGGAATGGTTTGGGCGCATAAAATCAAAATAAATGCTTCTTCAACAAATTTAAGGGGAAAAGCAAGCTGTGTTTGTTCTACGGAGAGCCTACGATTATTTGACTGATTGTTATGAAGCGTGTTATATTTGTTAGATGTGGAAAGGTTTAATATGAAAAAAAATGCACAAGAAGTGACATTTAGTGTTAGGTTTAGTGTGCGTACTGGTCATATGGTGGATTGGAAGATGGGTGTTGAACCTATTTCTGTCATTGAAGCAGTTAGTGAAGATGATTCAGTTGGTAAGACTGATTTTGTGAAGGTTCCTTTGGGAGCGTTGATTATTGGGAAGTCTATTGTAACTGATTCGAGTTAAGACGGTTTGAGTATTGGCGATGAATCTGTTCAATTCTGCTTGACGATTTGTGGGATTATGGTTGTTTCGGGAATTGCCGCACGAACTGACGGATTCGTGAGTATCTTGGCGAGTTTGATAGGCGGGCTGTTCTTTCTTTATTTGGTTTACCTGTTCGATGACGCATAAGAGGCATTCCCCTATAAGTTTTGCAGCTTAGGGAACACCTCTTAGAATTGTCGGGTAACACAGGGTAATCAGTGATGTCTTGTTGTGACACAGGGCATACTTCATACCCTATGTCACATTAAGAGATTAGCATTAATGGCGCAATTTGACAAGTTGGTTTTGAATAATAATATACGCGAGAGCTTACTGCAGCAAAAAGCGGGTCATGCGGCTTTGGTGCTGGATTTGTTGTTTTCAAGTGGTGTTAGCGTGGGTGTGATGTTGAGTGTGCGCGATATTATGAGCATCGCACGGGAAAATGGCGTAGAGATCAGTGAATATGTGATTCGTTCGGGTCTCACTCAGGCAAAAGAGTTAGGGCTGATGGCTTGGCGGCGTGTTATCAACCGAAAAAAGGGACGGCCGACTATTTTATATGGGTTGGCTACGATTAAGGGTATTGCGGAAAAGTTGGGTGTTAAATGGTGGGAATCGGCTGATTCGATTGGAAAAGTGGCTTTATCCTCCCTTAGAAATTATCGTGCTGCGCTGCACCGCGCTTTGATTGAGCGTCGTCCGGGTCGTTATGCTCGTGGATGGTTGGGTGAGCGTCTGGGTGTTGGTAAGCGTGCGACATGGAATTATGAGCAGGCAACTGATATTGAGGTTACTGCTCAATTTGAGCGCGAGGAAATTTTGATAGAAGATGTTGTGAAGTTGCCAACTCGGGTGCAAAAATGGCAGTTTTTCATGCTGAGTGAGTATTCTGTTGTTTTGACTGATGAAGAAATTGATGTGCGATATTTCTGGAGAAGCGATCAGGCGCGTGAAGATTTGAAGAATGCGTTTGAGCGTCCGACTAAGTGGGTGGAAAAGCGATTGCCCCTCTGCCAGTTTTTGGCGAATAGGGAGTTGTCTAAGGGTCGGCGAATTTATAAGTGTTGGCAAACGACGAATGAGTACCATATTTTTGGTAGAAAGTGGGAAGATTATGCAGAGACGTAAGATGGTTATCCCGAAACCGAATCAGAAGCTATTTGAGGTTTCTGTTGAGCGTTTGTCCTTGGCTACAGGTCGTGATCTGGATCTGGTGATTGATGATTTGCATCAAATCATGTCCTCTTCGAGATTTAGTCTGCCTGAGGTGCGTCGGAGGCAGCTTTTGGTGATTGATTGTTTAATGTGGGTTGAATGGGAGGAAACAGATGAGTGAGCAGCCGAGTAATGTGACAGCGGAACAGCAGGAATTTGAGTATAAGAGTTTGCTTTCGGCGGCGGCAGAAATGACGGGTTTCCCATTGCTTGAGTTGGAGCAAGATTTGTTGTTTCAGTTGGATATTTTTGGTGGTGATTTGCGGCAGATTCTAATTTTACGAGCGTATATGGATGCTGCTTTGAGGTTGATTCCAAGTCATGTAATAGAAGCGCATAGGTTATGTCGTGTTTGTGGTTTGCTTCCCGGATTTTATATGGTTAAGTCCGTCGTTTCAAATGGTAAAGCATTTTATGATTGGTATTGTGACATTCATATTGAAGGTGTATTGGAAGGTGATTCTGATGCAAACGTTTCCGGCGAATGAATTGGTCGCTAATTATTGGGTTGTGTGGACTATCCAGCATTATAAACAGAGGCGTTTCCGTCTTTCCCTTGAATTTGGTTCTGGAGAAGAACCGCCTGTTTTTGCTTTGGCGGGTGATTGTTTGCTGCTTGTACATGCCCATGATACTTTGATTTTGTGGAATTATTATGATAAGCGTATCCCCGCGGGATTGGTGGTTAATCAGATTGGAATGGCGCAGAATGAAGGGCGATTGCCTGCGCCGATGACTATTCAATAGCTTATTGTAATCTATTGTAATTAAAGTCTGTTCTGTAAGTGTTGTGCTAGTTTATGGTTAGAACTTGGTACGAGTTTTGCGTCAAGTCCTTAGTATTTAAGGATGAAAAATTCTAATGTGGTTAATTGGGAAGTGGAGAAGCGATTATGCTTCTCTTTTTCTTTAATGCGAAGTAGAGAAACTTGTTTCTCGATGAGCGCACTAAGGAAGATTAAAAAGAGGAACGCTCGGAACGACCTCGCTGCTTTGGTCTTATCCAGATGCGACAGGTCAACCAATTTGCTAATTAACAAAGAATTATGTATGCCAGACAACAGGCCGTAGTTCTTTGGCGTAGGAGGATAACGTGGCAAAAGCTATCAAGGAATTATCTGTAAACGAAATCGTCATGTCCGTCATCGCGCTGATGATCGTTGGCACATTTCTGTACATCGTGGCCCAGGGGGCCGACGTGCCCGAGCAACTCTCAATCCCGGTTGGATTTGTGTTCGCGTACTATTTTCGGCAAGGGTCAGATGGCCAGGCTAATCGCGTCTTCGAGAAGATGAACGGCAAGGCCAAGTCAGCGTCTAAGGTAATGCAGGCCGTGACTTAGGCTCTTTGGGTTATATATTAGCGTCGTGTATTGGTGCTGAAGGCCTGTGCAGGGGGCAACCACTGGCGCGCCGAATGATTATGTGACCACTTATGCCTACCAGTGGCAGCCCTGCACACAGCCCAGTGCCAGACGCAAGCGGACTCAATGAGAGAAGGACGGTTGTGCAATTGGGCGTGTCTACGCCCCCCCAAAGGCCAGGAGCGAAGCGCCCGCCGATAGGGGAGAGACTCATCTTCCATACCAATTTGTGTGAATCAACTCGCGTGCGAGGAACGAGCCGCAATGATTGATACGATAGAAGCCTACATCAGATTAGAAGAACCGTTGGATACGAGTGTATTCGATGATTTTTCTATCTCGACTAATAGCAAAGGTCAAGTAGAGCGTCATTGGTTACGTCATGATGGTGTTCGTTTCGATTATCGTGTTAGCCCTTCAGGTTATTTTCTTTCTGTATCTTTCAGCGTGGCTTCCGTCAGCCGTGCTTGGATGGTGAACCCCACAACTGAGCAAGTTCAATCAACTTTGGATGCAATAGATAAATACTTAATTGATTCACAGGCGTTGATTTCTATTGCATCTATTCGTCAATGGACTTGCCAGCGTGTGGATTATGCTTGGAACTTCGATGTAGGTGAGCAGCTTGCTGAGTATATGCTTATGCTGCAAGGCTTGCATTGTTCTACTATGCAGCGTGCTGTGTATCCAGATGATGAAGGTGTCATCTGGAAGAGTAAGTCACGTTGGGTCAAGTTCTATAACAAGGCTCGTCGGCTTGGTGGTGGTGAAGCTGAGACTGTCATCAGATACGAAGTATCGAACTATGCTGATGCACTACGTTACATGTGCAAAGCATGGTTCATGTGTGAGCGAACCGTAGGTGAGTTAGTCCACCAAGGACGTGCATTGTATGTGTTGTCACGCATGTTCGAGTCATTAGGCTTGACTGCTGATAGCTATGATAGCAAGGCGAGTGTGTTGCTCAAGCTAAGAGAGGTGTTTGGTAGTCAAGCTCTCTCTGCTATGGCTGCTTATGACCTTATCACTACACATGGTTCTGATGTATCTAAGTACAGTCTGATGCCATCATCCACCTTCTACCTATGGAGAGATAGACTATCTGAGCATGGCTTCCTCACTATGAGTAGTGAGCTATTGCCTGCTCTGTCTTTACCCATCGAGGAAACACTTATTTCTCTCCTCTCAGAGAATGTTAACAATCATCTTCCCGCCCCATATGTGTTGATGTCGAAAAATTTGGTGGATATTTTGGGCATTCCGGGTATTCAGGATGAAAAAATCCCGCGAAAAATAGCGGAACTATGGAGGGATGAGCGTGAGTCAGAAGCCCTCTAAGCCCTCTAACTGGACTGACTACCAAAATTTGGCAGAGGATAGTGAAAAATTATTCCGTTTAATGCGTGTTCGTTTAATAGAACTTCTTTTCTCGCAAGATTCGACTGTGGCTATTCGTGCGGCGGAAATGTTGAATTCGACTGGAAGTTCAATAGTAGAAGATGACTTTGCAGGTGTGCCGACTGAACAATTACAACAAGCACGCGAGAGAGCGCAGCGGTTTATAGAGGATTCGAATGGACTATACGAAGCTAGTAGCGAAGCTGGTAGTGGGGAAGACGACTACTGAGTTAGCGCGACGCAAATCACAAGAATTCATGCACTATACGAAACCTGACTTTCAGCAGGGTCGTCATCATGGATTCTTCTTCGATATTGCTGATGACATTCTCTATGGTCGGCGCAAGCGTGTCATGCTCTCTGTTCCTCCTCGTCACACCAAATCTGAGACATTTAGTATTCGGCTTCCTGCACATTTTCTAGGTTTGTATCCGAACCGGCGAGTTATTCATGTTTCGCATTCAGCAAGGTTATCCAACAAATTTTCGCGGCAGGTGCGGCGTTTGCTGCGTGATGATACAAATTACAGGCGCTTATTTCCTAAAACGATGTTAGACCCTGATCGTCAGCGGGTCGATGATTGGCAGACAACTGACGGTGGCGGTATGCTTTCGCTCGGTGTCGGTGGTGGTGTGACTGGCGAAGGCGGTGATCTTATCATCCTAGACGATGTGGTCAAAGAAGGTGATGAGAATAGCCCAGAAATTTTGAGGGATACCTTCGATTGGTACGCTTCAGCGCTGCGGACAAGGTTACAACCGGGTGGCGCTATCATCATTCCGATGACCCGTTGGAGTACACAGGACATTATTGGCATGTTGCGTGCCTTAGCAGAACGTGACCCGAACGCTGAACAGTGGCATGTTATCGAATTACCTGCTATCGCCCTTCAAAACGATATAT